>Ga0172382_10001867_pt1 | contig 36472 bp, 33 predicted proteins | sample Leawel138RmetaG_FD_122245 | JGI IMG/M metagenome (GOLD analysis project Ga0172382, IMG submission 122245) | Leachate microbial communities from a municipal landfill in Southern Ontario, Canada - Leachate well 138R metaG | ecosystem: Engineered > Solid waste > Landfill > Unclassified | place... | reverse complement strand
CGAGCGTCCCATCCCCGCCGTTCCGGTGAAGAAGTCCGTGACCCCGGATTACATCATCTGCCTCGAAGACGGCAAGAAACTCAAGATGCTCAAGCGGCATCTCAAGACCGCCTACAACATGACTCCCGAGGAATACCGCGAGCGTTGGGGTCTGGCGGCGGATTACCCGATGGTCGCCCCCAACTACGCCGCGCACCGCTCCAACCTGGCCAAGAAGATCGGCCTGGGCACCAAGGCGCGCCGCCGGCCGCAGAAGACCGCTTAAGCCATAGGCCGAAAGCGTTGGGACCAAAGCAAGCGCCGCGGCTCGTCCGCGGCGCTTTGCTTATGGGAAATGGGTCATTATAACGGGATGACGCATCCGTTGACCGATTGCCGCAGCCGCCCTGGCGTGGCATGGTGCCAGGAGTGACCGAATGTGTCCCCAGGGCATGGGGCTGGAATAGGATAACGTCGATGGAAAAGGGCCATCCCGCACCGTCCAGCATCGAGCAGCTGTGCATCGAGCAGGGCATGAAGATGACGGAACAGCGCCGGGTGATCGCCCGCGTGATGTCCGACGCCAAGGACCATCCCGACGTCGAGGAAGTCTACCGCCGCGCCACGGCGGTCGATCCGCGCATTTCGATCGCCACGGTTTACCGCACCGTCCGCCTGCTGGAGGAGGCCAACATTCTGGCCCGCCACGACTTCGGCGATGGCCGGGCGCGTTATGAGGAAGTGTCCGAGGAACATCACGACCACCTGATCGACATGAAATCCGGCCGGGTGATCGAGTTCCACAGCACTGAAATCGAGGAAATCCAGCAGCGCATTGCCGCCAAGTACGGCTACCGGCTGGTCGGGCATCGGCTGGAACTGTATGGCGTGCCGACGGATAACGACGAGTAGGTAAAGCCGCGCCGCCTGCCAAATGTTTCCCCCCGTTGCAATTCCGTGAAGATTTTTTGCAGAACGCCGCGCGATCTGAGAAAATACGCTCCGTACTGGTATCCTCGCCGCGCCTGGACCTTCCAGGACTGTGCCGCCGTGCGAGCGAGGAGGGGGAAGGAATGAATATGGCAGTGTTGGAGGCCCTAGCGCAGGGCGACCACGAAATTCGACTGGCCGCCACCGAGGCGGAGGTCCGGGCGGCGCAGGAATTGCGGTACCGCGTGTTCTATGAAGAAATGGGCGCCCAGCCCACGCCCGAGATGCTGGCCGTGCGGCGCGACTTCGATGCCTATGACGCGGTATGCGACCACCTGCTGGTGATCGACCGTGCGCGCGGACGGGGTGCTGCGGGCGTGGTCGGGACCTACCGCCTGATGCGGCGCAGCCATGCCGATCAGGTCGGCGGGTTCTACACCGCGGCCGAATATGACATCTCCACCATGATGAATTTCTCGGGTGAGGTGCTGGAACTGGGCCGCTCGTGCGTCGATGCGGCATTCCGCACCAAGAACACCATGCAATTGCTGTGGCGCGGGATCGCCGCCTACGTGTTCCACCATGGCATTGACGTGATGTTCGGCTGCGCCAGCCTGCACGGCACCGATCCGGCCAAACTGGCCCTGCCACTGGCCTACCTGCATCACAACCATTTGGCACCACCCGAGTTGCGGCCGCGCGCCGTGGCCGACCGCTATATCTCCATGGACCTGATGGCGCCCGAGGACATCCACCCCCTCCGGGGGCTGGCGTCGGTGCCGCCGCTGGTCAAGGGCTACCTGCGGGTGGGTGGGTTCGTGGGCGAGGGCGCTGTGATCGACCACCAGTTCAACACCACTGACGTCTGCGTCATCGTCAAGACCGACCGCATTGCCGACAAGTACTTCAAGCACTACGACCGCACCGCGCGCTGACGGGGACAGGAACCATGGCATCCCTCTCCGCCGCGTTGCGTCTGGCGCTGTTCGTGGCCTGGACGCTGGCCCTGCTGCCGCCCTATCTGGTGGCGCTGGCCCTGCGCCTCTATTACCGGCGTATTGCGATGCTGTACTGGACGGTGGTCCGGCGCTTCGTCCTCAGGGCGCGCCTGGAAGTACGCGGCAGCCTGACCACGGACCGCCCGCTGCTGCTGGTGTCCAATCACGCGTCCTATGTCGATATTGCGACCCTGGGCGGGATGATTCCCGGTTGCTTTGTGTCCAAGGCCGAAGTGCGGTCGTGGCCCGGCATCGGGTTCCTGGCGATCATCGCGCGCACGGTGTTCGTCGATCGCAAGGCGTCCTCCACCGCCCGTCAGCGCGACGAGATCGCAGAACGCCTGCGTGTCGGAGAGCCGCTGATCCTGTTCCCCGAAGGCACCTCGTCGGACGGCAACCGCGTCCTGCCATTCCGCACGCCGCTGTTCAATACGGCGGAAAAGCCGGTTGATGGACGCTATCCGGCGGTTCAGCCGATGGCGATCACCTACACCTTGCGCGGCGGCCTGCCGATGGGCTTTGCAGGGCGTCCGACTTATGCGTGGTACGGCGATATGGAACTTGTGCCGCACCTGTGGGACTTGCTCAGAGCCGGGCCGTTCACGGTGGACGTCGAATTCCTGCCCCCCGTAACGGTCGAGGCCTTCGGCAATCGCAAGGCCCTGGCCCGCCACTGCGAAACCGAAATCCGTGCCGCCGTCAACCGCGCCACCTCGGGACGCCTGGAGTTGGAGCCGCCGGCGACCGTGCCGGTGGAGGCGCCTGCGGAGGCGGCGGCCTGAAGCAGGAGTTCCCCCTCCTCCTTGACTCTCGGCCGCCGCTTGCTACGTTCCCCCCACAGATCAGGACCGGGGCACGCGCCCCGGCCGTTGGCGTTGGTTGCAGCGAAAGCCCCCGGTTTGAAAAAGAAGCTATTTATCCGCACCTACGGGTGCCAGATGAACGTGTATGACAGCGGCCGCATGACCGACGTGCTGGCCCCGCTGGGCTATGAGGCCATCGAGACGCCCGAGGGTGCGGACATGGTGGTCATCAACACCTGTCACATCCGGGAAAGGGCGTCGGAGAAGGTGTTCTCTGAACTGGGCCGCCTGCGCCTGCTGAAAGACGCCCGCCGGGCCGAGGGCGGCGACATGATCCTGGCCGTGGCCGGATGCGTGGCCCAGGCCGAGGGCGCGTTCATTCTGGAGCGCGCGCCCTATGTGGACATCGTGCTCGGCCCGCAGACCTATCACCGCCTGCCCGAGATGGTGGCCCGCGCCGAACGCGCCGCTGCCGAAGCGGGCGGTCCCGGCGTCGGCATCCTCGATACCGACTTCCCGGCCGACGCCAAGTTCGACCACCTGCCCGCGCCGACCGCCGAAGGCTCGACGGCGTTCCTGTCGGTGCAGGAGGGCTGCGACAAGTTCTGCACCTTCTGCGTGGTGCCTTACACCCGTGGCGCCGAGTACTCCCGCCCAGTCGCCAAGGTGATCGAGGAAGCCCGCCAGTTGGTTGCCCTGGGCGTGCGGGAAATGACCCTGCTCGGCCAGAACGTCAACGCCTACCATGGCGCAGCACCAGACGGCGGGACTGAATGGGGCCTCGGCCGGTTGTGCCGGGAACTGGCCGCCATCGAGGGACTGGACCGCATCCGCTACACCACGTCGCACCCGCGCGACCTGGACGACGCGTTGATCGCCGCGCACCGCGACCTGCCGCAGATGATGCCGTTCATCCATCTGCCGGTGCAATCGGGGTCGGACCGCATCCTGCGCGCCATGAACCGGGGCCACACCGCCGCCGAGTACGAGGCTTTGGTGGCCCGTCTGCGCGCCGCCAACCCCGATATCGCCCTATCGTCGGACTTCATAGTCGGTTTCCCCGGCGAAACCGATGCCGATTTCGAGGCCACGCTGGATCTGGTGCGCCGGGTCGGGTTCATCCAGGCGTACTCCTTCAAGTACAGCCCGCGCCCCGGCACTCCGGCAGCGGCCATGGAAACCCAGGTGCCCGAGGCCGTGAAGTCCGAACGCCTCGCCGCGCTCCAGGCCCTTTTGCTGGACCAGCAGGCGGCGTTCAACGAGTCTTGCGTCGGGCGCGAGATGGACGTTCTGCTCGACCGCCCCGGCCGTCACGACGGGCAGATGCTCGGCCGCAGCCCGTACATGCAGCCGGTGCACGTCGATGCCGCCCAAGCGTTGTATGGTCAGGTGGTGCGCCTGCGCATCAAGAGCGCCACGGGAAGCAGCCTGAGCGGCGTTCTGGCAGATGCTTCGGCTGCGGCCGAATAACTGGAGGGCTTGGCCATTCGTATTGCCCTGACTCTGGACGACAACGCGCTGGCTCCGGTGGTTTTCGGGCCGCACAACACCAATCTGGAACGCCTGGAGGGAACTCTGGGGGTCAGCCTCGCCACAGTCGGCAACGAGGTCGTTATCGAGGGTCAGGAACGCGGCGTGGCGGCGGCCCGGTCGGTCCTTGAATCGCTCTATCAGCGCGCCCGCGCCGGGGCCGACATCGACCAAGGCGAGGTCGATGCCGCCGTGCGCATGTTGCCGCCCGAGCCAGCCACCGGCACTGCTGGAAGCGACGACGGCGGCGGGATGGAAGACCTGACCATCCGCACGCGCAAACGCTCCATCGTGCCGCGCACGCCGACCCAGGCCGACTACATCCGCGCCATGCGGTCGAGCGAACTGGTATTCGGCCTTGGCCCGGCGGGCACCGGCAAAACCTATATGGCGGTCGCCCAGGCCGTGACCATGAAGATCAGCGGGCAGGTCGACCGCATCATCCTGTCGCGCCCGGCGGTCGAGGCCGGGGAACGGCTGGGCTTTCTACCCGGCGATCTGCGCGAAAAGGTCGATCCCTACCTGCGGCCGTTGTACGACGCGCTCTATGACATGCTGCCCGGCGATACGGTCGCCAAGGCCATGGAAAGCGGCGAGATCGAGGTCGCGCCGCTGGCCTTCATGCGCGGGCGGACGTTGTCCAACGCCTTTGTCATCCTGGACGAGGCACAGAACACCACGCCGACCCAGATGAAGATGTTCCTCACCCGTCTGGGCGAAAACTCGCGCATGGTGGTGACGGGCGATCTCAGTCAGGTCGATCTGCCGATGGGCGCCAAGTCCGGCCTGCGCGACGCGGCTGAGGTGCTCGCCGGGGTACGCGGGGTCGGGTTCGTGACGTTCAGCCGCTCGGACGTGCTGCGCCATGATCTGGTGACGCGCATCGTCCACGCCTACGACAAGGCGGACAGCCGGGCCAAGGGGGAAGAATGAGCGTCGCGGTAGACGTGGATATTGCGGTCGAGGACGACCGCTGGCGGGCCGCGCTTCCGGGCCTCGACGAACTGGTGACGGTGGCGGTCAATGCCGCTCTGGCCGGAGCGGAGGAGGACGAGGGGCCGCTGGAAGTGTCGGTGGTGCTGACCTCGGACGCCGCCGTGCAGGCGCTAAACCGCGAATGGCGGGGCAAGGACGCGCCGACCAACGTGCTGTCGTTCGCTGTCCGGGAATCAGGCGCTCCGCCGCCGCCCGCCGGCGTGCCGGAAACGTTGGGCGATGTCATTGTCGCGTTTGAAACCACCGCCGACGAAGCCACCGAAGCGGGTACGGATCTGAAGGCGCACGTCTGTCACTTGTTGGTGCATGGCGTTCTGCATCTGGTGGGGTATGATCACCTCGACGATTCGGATGCCGAGGACATGGAAGGCCTCGAAACAGAGGTGCTTGCAGGACTGGGGATTGATGACCCATATGCGGGGCCGGATGGTATCCGCAGGGCCGCAGTGGACGAGAAATGAACGACGACACTTCGAGTAGACGGCCCCGTGAGAACGGGGCGGAGACCAGGCGGTCTCGGGAAAACGGGGCGGACGAGGGTAACTCCGTCATTGCCATGCTTCGCCGGCTATTGCCGGTCAGCCGCCGCAGTGACGATCCTGTCCGTGACGCCCTGGAAGAGTTGATGGAGGACGCCGACAACGAGGCCTCCATCACCTCTCACGAACGCATCCTGCTGGGCAATATCCTGCATCTGCGTGACGTCACAGCCTATGACGTGATGGTGCCGCGGGCAGATATTACCGCCGCCGAGGTCGAGACGACCCTGTGCGAAGTGGCCGAACAGGTGGCGTCCTGCGGGCATTCGAGGTTGCCGGTGTACCGCGAAACCCTCGACGACGTGATCGGCATGGTCCACATCAAGGACCTCCTGCCGGTCAGCGCCAAGAGCCGCACGGGCGGCCTCCAGCATCTGGTGCGCCGCGTGGCGTTCGTCTCTCCGACCATCCGGGTGCTGGATTTGCTGCTCGAAATGCGGCTAAAGCGCACCCACATGGCGCTGGTGGTCGATGAGTACGGCGGCATAGACGGTCTGGTGACGATCGAGGATTTGGTCGAACAGATCGTCGGCGAGATCGAGGACGAACACGAGGTCAACAGCGATCCCGAGATGGCCTTTGACGGCGACGGCACCCTGGCGGCGGATGCCCGCGTGCTGCTCGAAGATTTCGAGGATCGCTTCACCATCACCTTCTCCGACGAGGAGAAAGAGGATACCGACACCCTGGGCGGTCTGGTGTTCCGAGTGGCTGGCCGGGTGCCCCTGCGGGGGGAATTGATCGAGCATTCCTCGGGCCTTCAGTTCGAGGTATTGGATGCCGACCCACGCCGTATTCGCCGCCTGAGGGTGCACAACCTACCGCCCGAGCGGACGCCCGAAACCTCCGAGGTATAGCCTATGGTTCCTGCCTTTGCCGCCCGCCTGTCCGCGCTGACCGGCTGGCGGCGCATTGCCGTGGCCTGCCTGGCGGGTGCGGTGTCAGTCCTCGCCCTGCCGCCGGTTCATGCCGTGCCGGTCCTGTTCGTCACGCTGCCGGCGCTGTTGTGGCTGCTGGACGGCGTGAGCGGGCGGCGCGCGGCGTTTGCGGTGGGGTGGGCGTTCGGCCTGGGGTTCTTCGTGGCCGGGCTCTACTGGATTGCCAACGCGCTGCTGATCGACGCGGCGCGTTTTGGCTGGATGATCCCTTTTGCGGTTGGCGGCCTCAGCGCCGTGCTGGCCGCCTATATCGGGCTTGTCACGCTGGCCGTGCACTGGCTGGCCCCCCGGCGCGGCTGGCCACGCGTCGTGGTCTTTGCCGGAGCATGGACCCTGGCCGAGGAACTGCGTGGGTGGGCGCTCACCGGCTTTCCGTGGAACCTGATCGGCACCGTCTGGATGCCGGTGGAGCCGGTGGTGCAGGCGGCGGCGTGGGTGGGCGTGCTCGGCCTGAGCCTGCTGACCGTGACGGTGGCGGCCATGCCGGCGACGCTGGGATGGGAGCCGCGCGACTGGCGGGCGCCGGTGGCGGCGCTCGGACTGCTTGGCGTGGTGGCGGTGGGTGGCGTGCTGCGCCTGCCCGAGGGGCCGGTGGACGTGGTGGACGGCGTGCGCCTGCGTCTGGTGCAGCCCAACATCCCGCAGGCTTTGAAATGGAGTCCCGAACGGCGGATCGAAAATCTGCACCGCCACATCGACATGAGCCGCCTGCCGACCGAGGACGGTTTGCCGCCGACCCACGTCATCTGGGGCGAGACGGCGGTGCCGTTTGCCCTCGACGGCACGCAGGATAATGTGCGCGCCGTGGTTGCGCAGGCCCTGGCCGGGGGCAGTGGGCCGGATGCCGCCGTGCTGACCGGGGTGGTGCGCATCACCCCGCCGGGCCAAGCCCCCTATCAGGCGTGGAACAGCATGGTGGCGATTGATGCCGCCGGAACCTTGCGGGGGTCGTTCGACAAGTTCCATCTGGTGCCGTTCGGGGAGTACGTTCCGTTGCGCGGCATCTTGCCCATCGACAAGATCACGCCGGGATCGACCGACTTCTCGCCCGGAACCGGGCCGTCCACGCTCGCCCTGCCCGGATTGCCGCCGGTCAGCCCGCTGATTTGCTACGAGGTGATCTTCCCCGGCGCCGTGGTCGATGCGGCCAGCCGCCCCGCGTGGATGCTCAACGTCACCAATGACGGCTGGTATGGCGTATCCTCGGGGCCGTATCAGCACCTCGCGGCAACACGTTTGCGGGCCGTGGAAGAAGGGTTGCCGCTGGTCCGCGTCGCCAATACCGGAGTTTCGGCCATTATCGATCCCTTCGGCCGGATGATAGCCGAGGTCGGGCTGGACCGTGCAGGAGTGGCCGATGGATTGCTCCCAATCGCCCTGCCACCCACCGTATTTGCACGGACAGGCAATATACTGCCCTTAGGAATGGCACTCGTAATCGTCGTGGCAGGGCTTGCGGCGAGCCGTTCGCGATCGCATGTGTTTGAATGACTATGCCAGCTGGCGTAGAGCGGCTCCGTCAGGAAACTTGGTTCTTTCGGCTCGGTCTGAATCCAGTAGGAATGGTATTTTCAGACTCAGGTCTTGGGTCGTATTGACGAGGTCTGACGGACCTGAATAAAGTGCGCCCAAACCCGGCCATCCCAGCCCCCCTAAAGGGGATGGCCGTTATCGTCTACCAAAAACAATGCTACTCGGGAATCGATACAATGGATGGAGTGGCTCGCGCCGTGCCAGACGACCAGAACCCACGCCGTTCCTCGCGCGGGCGGATGCCGTCTGGCCAGCCCAATCCCGTCGATGTTCATGTCGGTGGGCGGGTCCGTCTGCGGCGAACCTTGCTGGGCCTCAGCCAGGAGAAACTTGGCGAGGCCATTGGTCTGACCTTCCAGCAGGTTCAGAAATATGAACGGGGCGCCAACCGCATCGGCGCCTCGCGTTTGTGGGATCTCAGCCGGGTCCTAGAGGTTCCGGTATCCTACTTCTTCGAGGAAATGGGCGACAACATTGCCAGCCTGTCACCGCGTCACGTCACGTCCGACGTCGCCGAGCCGGAGGCTCAGGAAGGCGACCCCATGACCAAGCGTGAAACGCTGGAGCTGGTGCGCGCCTATTACAAGATCGGCGAACCGGCGGTGCGCAAGCGCATCTATGAACTCGCCAAGACACTGGCCCTGGTCAGCGAGGGTGCCCTGCCCGAACCCTCGGCCTCCCTGCCTCAGCGCAAGGCGGCCGAGTAATTCCGGGAACAGTTGAAGACCAACACGGCCGGTAGGGGTAACCCTGTCGGTCGTGCTTCCACCGCGACCACCGCGCGGTGATGAAGGTTGACGCGGCTTGCTCAGCCTGCTTCCGTATACCATATGGCTCGGACCCGCTTTTCGTCGGGCGCCGCCAGGGAACCGAAGCGCAAAACGATGACCATGTCCCTTACCCTGTTGCGTGGCCTGTGCTTGGGCGCTGTTCTGCTGCTGTCAGCAACCGGTGCCGCCCACGCCCAAGGAACCGCCTTTCCGCCCGTCAAGGCATCCCCACAGGCGCCGGTCGATTGGGCGCCGCTGGACCCGCTGGGCGAACCGGGGACATCGGAATGGGTGCGCGGTGATCAGGCCGACGTGCGGCTGATTGCGGCGCGCACCACGGTCGGTGACGCTGAAAGTGTGCGCCTCGGCCTCCAATTCGATCTCAAGCCGGGATGGAAGGTGTATTGGCGCTCGCCGGGCGATGCCGGATACCCGCCATCCATCGACTGGGCCGGGTCGGATAATCTCGCCGGGGCCGAAATCGACTGGCCGGTGCCGCATCGTTTCGAGCTGTTTGGCATCCAGACCGCCGGGTATGACAAGCAGGTGGTGCTGCCCATTACCGCCCGCCTGACCGAGCCGGGACGCACGCTGCAACTGGCGGCCTACGTCGATTACCTCATCTGTTCGGAAATCTGCATTCCCGGCACGGCCAACCTCTCCCTCACGTTGCCGGGTGGCGGGACGACCGGCGGACCGTCCGAGTTCGCACACCTGATCGAGCAGTATCAGGCAAAGGTGCCCTCGCCCGGCCATGGCATCACCATGGATGCCGTCGCAGTGGCAGGCGACACTCTGTCGGTAGACGTCAGTGCCGAACCGCCGCTCGCCGCGCCGGATGTGTTCGTGGAAGGACCATTGGGGGATGGGGCCGGCAAAGGCGTCATCAGCGGCGTGCCGGCCATTAAGGTGAACAACGGGGGGCGTGCTGCCACCTTCACCATGCGCTTGGTGGCTCCCTACGACCCCGCCACCGGCACTCCGCTGACCGTCACGGTGGTCGATGGAGAGCGCGGCGTGGAGGTCAACGCCGTGCCTGCCGCCAGAGCGGCCCAGCCGGTGCCCGAGGCGGACGGTCTGGAACTGGCGGCGGTTCTCGGGCTGGCCGTGCTGGGTGGCCTTATCCTCAATTTGATGCCCTGCGTGCTGCCGGTGCTGTCGCTCAAGGTGATGAGCTTCGTTGGCCACGGCGGGGGCGCACGGCGTGAGGTGCGGGCGGCGTTCCTGGCCTCGGCGGCGGGCATCGTGGTGGCGTTCCTGGTGTTGGCCGCCACCCTGGCCGGACTGAAACTGGCCGGAACGGCGGTGGGGTGGGGCATCCAGTTCCAGCAACCGTTGTTCCTGATCGCCATGATCGCCCTTTTGACCCTGTTTGCCGCCAATCTGTGGGGCTTTTTCGAGGTTCCCATGCCGGGCTTTCTGTCCGGGGCGGGCGGCAGCCTTGGCGCGCCGCGTACCTTGGCCGGGCATTTCTCGGCCGGGGTTTTTGCGACCTTGCTGGCAACGCCCTGTTCCGCGCCCTTCCTGGGAACGGCCGTCGGTTTCGCTTTGGCGCGCGGGCCGCTGGAGATTGGATTGATCTTTGCCGCCTTGGGCCTCGGCATGGCCCTGCCCTACCTGGGGATTGCCGCGTTCCCCGCTTTGGCGCAGAGGCTGCCCCGCCCAGGGCGTTGGATGCTGTGGCTGAAAGTCATTCTGGGCTTTGCCCTGGCCGGAACGGCGCTGTGGTTGCTGGCCGTTCTGATGGCTCAGGTCGGCAGCGAGGGTGCCGCGCTGGTCGCCGGGCTGATGGCTGCCGTGGTGGCCGCGCTGGCTCTGCGGCGGCGGCTGGGCGAGGTGTTGCGCCCAGTGGTATCGGTGGTCGTGGTGTTCCTGGTCGCCGCCGCCTTTGCCGCACCGATGACCCAGCGCCCGACCGAGGCGGTGGGCGGCACGGTGCCGGTGATCGGCTTGTGGAAACCCTGGAGCCAGGACGCCGTGGCGGCCGAGGTTGCCACCGGCAAGGTGGTGTTCGTGGACGTCACCGCCGATTGGTGCATCACCTGCAAGGTCAACAAGATGGCGGTCATCGAGCGCGGCACCGTGCTGGACGCCCTGAGGGCGCCGGGCGTGGTGGCGATGCAGGCCGACTGGACCAACCCCGATCCGGTCATCGCCGCTTATCTGGAGAGTTTCGGGCGTTACGGCATTCCGTTCAACGCGGTCTATGGCCCGGCGGCGCCGGACGGCATTCCCTTGCCGGAACTGTTGAGCGTTGATGCGGTGATGGAAGCCTTGGCCAAGGCGAGCGGGTCGCCCGCGACCTGACCTCGCCCAACAGAAGGAATTTCCCATGAGCGCGATCAAGACCGGCGACAAGCTGCCGTCGATGACCCTGAAAACGGTCGAAGGCGGCGAGATGAAGGAAGGCTCCACCGACACGTTGTTCGGGCAGGGCCGCCACGTTATTTTTGCCGTACCAGGGGCGTTCACTCCGACCTGCACGGCCAAGCACCTGCCGGGCTTTATTGAAAAGGCCGGTGATCTGCGGGCCAAGGGTATCGACCGCATCGCCTGTCTGGCGGTCAATGACCCGTTCGTCATGAAGGCGTGGTCGGACAGCGCCAGTGCCGATGTCATCCTCATGCTGGCCGATGGCAGTGCGGAACTGACGCGCGCCCTGGGCCTGGAGATGGACGGCGCCAAATACGCCATGGGCACGCGGTCCCAGCGGTTCGCCATGGTCGTCAACGACGGCCGGGTCGAGCATCTGTTTGTGGAAGCACCGGGCGATTTCTCGGTATCCTCGGCGGAGAACGTCCTGAGGAACCTGTAACCATGACCCAGCACGAAGATGACGCCCGTTTCCTGGCCGAAGCCGTGGCAGAGGCCCACAAGGGCCTCGCCGAGGGCGGCATCCCCATCGGGGCAGTGCTGGTGCGCGATGGCAAGGTCATCGGGCGCGGCCATAACCGCCGCATCCAGGACGGCGACCCCATCGCGCACGGGGAAATGAGCGCCTTCCGCGATGCCGGGCGGCAGGCGTCGTACCGTGACGTGACGCTCTACACGACGCTCAGCCCGTGCATGATGTGCGCGGGCACCATCGTTCAGTTCGGGGTCGGGCGCGTGGTCATCGGCGAGGCCGAGACGTTTGGCGGCAACGAAACCTTCCTGCGTGCCCGTGGGGCGGCGGTACGGGTGCTCGACGATGCCGAGTGCAAGGCCATGATGGCCGACTTCATCCGCGACAATCCCGAGCTTTGGAACGAGGACATCGCCCGCGTCGAGGCGTGAGTTTGACGACCTCGCGCTGTTCGTGGCCGCGATATCTATTTGGTGTGGCCCGACCGCGACTTCGTGCCGGCCCGCGTGCGGGTGTTGATCGACGTGTTGACGGAGCATGTGCGGGAACGCGCGACCCGCGATGCCGGTACGGACGCTGTACAAAACTCATACGACGCTTGCCTTGCCGCACATGATAGGCCATAGCACAAAGTTTGGGGCACACGGATGCGGAACGGATGGAGGTGGTGATGGCGGAAGGCCGCGAACACTACGACGAAATCAATGCATTGGTCGCTGCCATCGCCAAGGCCCTCAGCCTGCCCGACGAGCAGGTGGCCAAGGAGATCGAAGCCGGCGGCATCACCCTGACCCTGGGCGAGGATGACAACGGCAATCGCTGCATTACCGTGCAGCGCGGCGATCTGCATGCCCAGGTCTACCAGGGCGCCATTCGCCACGCGGCCTCCGGCTCCCCCTCGGATGCTGGTTGAGTGCGGCGGCGGGCAAGGCAGACAGCGTGAGCAAATCCGAAGAACGGCGCTTCGAGGCCGGCGAGATCATCTTCCTTGAAGGGGAAGACAGCGACGCCGCCTTTGTCGTTCAGTCCGGCCAGGTGGAACTGAGCAAGTCCGGGCCACAGGGCGTGGTCAAGCTCGCGGTCCTGACCAAGGGCGAACTGTTTGGCGAGATCGGCGTCCTCGACAAGGGGCCGCGCAACATCACCGCGCGGTGCGAGACCGCCGTCACGGTCAAGGTCATTCCACGCGCCCAGTTCCTGCGCCTGATGGAAACCGAACCGGCTGCCGCCCTCAAGATGATGACCCGCATGGCCCGCCGCCTGCGCGCCGCCGACGAGCGGTTGATCACCGCGCTCGCCGCCCCGGCCTTGCGGCCTACGCCGCCCCCGCCTGGCACCGCCTTGGTACCACTGAACCAGAACGGCGTGGGCGGTCCGGGGTCCGGTCCGGCACTGCCGCCGGGTTTGACCGGGGCACGCCCCCCGCAGACGCTGATAGGGCGTATTCTTGAGGTATTGCTGGGCACCACCAGCCAGCCGGTGGCGATGGGCCGGATCGCCGAGGTGGCCATCGCGCCGTTGTCGCTCGATCCCGAATTCGACCAGCGCCCCTATCTGGTCGAGGCATTGCAGGGCTTGGACCGCGTAGCCGTGCGCGACGTCAAGGGCGCCCTGCCCGACGTGGACGACGGCCTGATCGTGCGCGATCTGCGGGCAACGCGCGTGGCGGCGCGCCAGCTTTTGGCCGATGACGGGGCCGACCTGCTGATCTGGGGCGGCGAGGACGCCACCGGGCGAGTGATCGAATTGCGCTTTTCGGCCGCCTCCGATCCGGTCGGCGCGCGGGGCGGGTTCGGCCCGCCCGAAGACGTCGCGCTGACCATCCCGGCCGACTTCGATGAAAAATGGCACCCGCTGATCCGCGCCGTCACCGTTGCAGCCTTGGGAGGCTCGCCTGCAGCCTTGCTCAAGCTGGTCGAGCAGGCCAAAACCTTGGGCCTGTCCCCGCCGATGACCCTGGCCGCGCACGAAGCGGCGGAGGTGCTGGGCGCGTTCGGCTATGCCGCCGCCGCAGCGGGGTTGGGCAGCGGGCGGGCCGATGCGCTTGGCTGGGCCGCCGATGCCTACCGCCAAGCCATCGCCAGCCTGCCGCGCGAGGCGCACGAACAATGGGCGCAACTCAACAAAGCGTTGGGTCTGGTCGCGCAGGCGCAGGCGGAACGACTGCCGGTCAAGGACCAGGAGGGTCCTCTGCGCGAGGCCATCGGCGCATTCAAAAATGCCCTGTCCGCCCTGACCCGCGATGCCGACCCGCGTGGCTGGGGGGCGTTGCACGCGCGTCTGGGCGGCGTGCTGTTCCGCCTGGACAAGGCGACCGGCGACGAGCAGGCGCTCAAGGACGCCATCGGTCATCTGCAATACGCCGTGCAGACCTTCACCCGCGCCGAAGACCCCTGGCGGTGGGCCGAACTGATGAACACCATCGCGCAGGTGTTGCAGGTCTACGGCGACCACTTCAAGAGCATGGAGGCGCTGCGCAAGGCCGTCGATGTGTGCCGGCAGGCATGCGAAGTCCGCACCGCCGAAGCCGCGCCGCTGCTCTATGCGGCCACCCGCAACAACATGGGATCGGCGCTGTTCCTGATCGCCAAGTATAGCGGCGATCCCGATGCCATGCGTCTGGCCTCGGTGGCGTTCCGCGATGCCATGGCGGCCTACCGTGACGGCGGCGGCGGAGGACGTCTGACCACCGTAATCGAAAAGAACCTCGCCCGATCCGAGGACTTGCTACGCCGCCATGAGGGCCGCAGCGTGGCCGAACCCTCGTGGGCCGGCGAGGCCAGCCCGGAAGCGGCCGAGGACGAAGCCGAGTCGCCCGCCATCACGCCCCTGGCGGCGAATTCATTTGACCGAATCCGGCTTTAAGGTCCGCCCCCAACGGCGTAATACGCCGGTATGGGCGCTTTGCGGATGGTTTCTGCGCCACGCCCGAATTCTTGTGTTTTTGCAAGACTGTGCGGTGACTTGCTACACCCGTGCAGCGACCCGACATGGCGGGCGAAGTAATGGCGGGGCCGTCCCTTTGCGGTGTCATTTCCCTTGGAGTGCTCGGTAGAATCAGGTATCCATAATTCTGGTTTTTACCCAGTAAAAGGCGCCTTTTCCGCTATGAACACCCGCTCCTTCCGGCCGTCGGCCCCGCTCCAGACGGGGATCTCGGCAACCGTTAAGTGGTTCAACTCCTCCAAGGGCTTCGGCTTCGTCGCCCCGCAGGATGGTTCGTCAGACGCTTTCCTCCATATCTCGGTGGTGCAGCAGTACGGGCTTCAGAACATTGCCCAGGGCGCTGTGATCATCTGCGATCTGGAAGAGGGGCCGAAGGGGCCGCAGGTCGCGGCCATCGCCTCGGTTGATGCCAGCGCGGCAGAACCCGAATCGGACGCGACCATCGAAGGCGTCGTGAAGTTTTTCAGCGCTGAAAAGGGCTTCGGCTTTGTCACCCCCGACAGCGGTGGCAAGGACGTATTCGTCGGCATCGGTTCGCTGAACCGGTCCGGCCTTCAGGAACTGGAATCCGGGCAGCGGGTGCGCTTGGCGACCCGCATGGGCAAAAAAGGCCCGATGGCCGAGGAAATCAGTCTGATCTGACGCGTCGGGCACGCCATCGCAGCCAGCCTGGGGCGGCTGCGATGGGTGCTGCCCGGAGTCGGGTGAATTTTTCCGGGTGGGGGGACCTCACCGGAGGGGGCTAGCGTCGCATCAACCTGAGCAAAACCGCCGATTGGGTCGCTGATCGGCAACAGTACGCTTGATGCGAATGCACAGTCCCTTTACCGTAGCGGCGGCGCAGATGCGCCGGTTTCCGGTGCGGGTGGTGCTGCAAGGGGCCGTGGCGAGGGAGGCCACGAACAGAAAGAGGGACGTGCCGAATGCTTAAGAAGGTTTTGCTGGCTGCCACTGCGGTCGGAATGCTGTCGGCCTGCGCCGCGCGCTGGGACGTCGAAGGGGTGGCCGGTTTGCCGGTTCAGGGTGGCGCTTTCAACGAGGCGCTGCACAAGGAATATCTCGATCGGGCCAAGACTGAGCGGGCGCGCTATGACTGGGTCGACACCGAGTACTTCCTGAACAAGGCCCGCGCCGCTGCGGCTGGTGAAACCGTGCTGCCGCAGCCGGTGGCCGAGCGCGACCTTACGGAAGCCGAGGCGGAAAATTTGGGTGCTGCCCGCTCCGCCCTGATCACTCGTCTCGATGGCGGTGCCCGGTCGGGCGCGGCGCCGCTTGCCGCGCGTGCTCAGGCTGGCTTCGATTGCATCATCGAAGAGACCGAAGAATTCACCAAGGAAGATGAACTCGCGCTCTGCAATGACATGTACCAGAGCGCCATGAACGCTCTGGAGCCGACCCCGGCGCCGGCTCCCAAGGCTGCGGTCGATGGCGGTCCGTTCATTGTGTTCTTCGAGAATGCCTCGTCGCGCATCGATGCCTCAGCCCGCGAAGTGCTGAACGCCGCCGCGCGCGCGTATAGCGGCGCCGCCCCGGTTACCGTCGTGATTTCGGGTCACACCGACACCACTGGCGCCGACCAACTCAACATGCTGCTGTCCCAGCGCCGCGCAGAAGCGGTGGCCGATGCCCTGTCGATGCTGGGTGTCCCGCCGCGCGACATGGCCCTGGAGGCCTATGGCGAGGAACAGCTCAAGATCAAAACCCCCAACGCCGTGGCCGAGCCGCGTAATCGTCGGGTTGAAGTGGTGTTCCGCAAGCCTGCCAACTAACCGAACTCGGCGCGGGCCGTCGCGGGCCGCATCGATAAAAAGTCCCAATCGAAACGGTCGTCGGCCCACGCCGACGGCCGTTTTGCACGACTCGTGCACGGCCTCTAGCCTTTACTGCCGCAATTAGCATACACTCGACGCACATGAAGGAAGGCCGCGCCCCACGGATGTCTGCTCAGAGCGCCACATCGCCCGATCATCGCCCGCCGCGTCCGGGGCCATCATTTTTTGCTCCGGACCTACAGGTGACTGGCCGTATCAAAACCACCGGCGACCTCGAAATCGAGGGCGAAGTGGACGGCGTTGTCGATGCACTGCGCCTGAAGGTAGGGCCGCACGGCCGCCTGCGCACCACGATCGAGGCCGGCGACGCGGTCGTGTCGGGCAACGTCGCCGGGATCATCAAGGCACGCGGCGTCACCTTCACTGATGGCTGCCATTTCATCGGCGAGGTCCAGTACGAACAACTGGGCATGGAACCCGAGGCTTCGGTCGAGGGGCGGATGGTGCCTGTGGTCAACGGCGATGCCCGCAGCGATGTCGGGCAGATTGTGCAGACGGCCCGCGCCGCACCACGTCCGGTGCCACAAATTCCGCGCCACGTCGCTGCCGTTCAGCCAGCCCCACCGCGCCGCCATCCCTGGCTGACCGCCGTATTGGTCATCGTGGTGCTGGTTTTGTCCGCCGTGGTCGGGGCGCTTTACATCAGCCCGGCCGCGCGCGATTGGCGCTCGGCGATGGTCGAGGCGGTGCGTGACCGCAAGCCTGCCAATGCGTCGGCTCCCACGGTCGGTCCGGCTGCCGTCGTGGCCCCGAAAGTGACCGGGGATGAAGCCGTTCCAGTTGCCGACACCGAACCAACGCCGGCGTCTTCCGTGGACACCGCGCCGCCGCCCAAGCCCACCCCGCCGCCCGAACCAGCGGTCGTGGAGCCGCCGGCGCCGCCTGCACCCGCACCTGCACCTGCACCTGCACCTGCACCTGCACCTGCACCAACCCCGCCGCCGGTGGCTGCCGAACCCAAGACCGAGTCCGCATCGCCCACGCCCGCGCGCCCCGAACCCACGCCCATCGAGCAGGAGCCGACGCCCGCACCGGCCGCGCCAGCCGCCAAAGCGCCCGAGATCAAGGCACCAGACGTTAAGGCGCCGGACCCGACGGCCGTGGTCGCACCTGCCGCTCCCGCCGCCCCGCCGCCGGTCAAAGCCGCTCCGGTCAAAGCGCCTCCTGCCGCGACGCCTGCGCCCACGCCGCCAAAGGCTGGAAATTCGCCGCCTCCAGCCGCCAAGGCGACGGCGCCCACGACGCCCGCCCCGGCTCCCGCTGCCGATGGCAAGCCGTCGGCCAAGCCCGCCACGCCGCCACCACCCTCGACGGGCGCGGCGGGAACGGCCACCCCCGGCGCGCGCGGCTCCAAGCCCGAGGATGACGGTTGCGTATGGGTCAAGCAATGCGCTCCCAACGACCCGGAGCGGTGTGCCTCCGTCCGTCGCTGCGGAGAATAGCCTGGCCCCTGGCGGGCAACCGCCCCGCTGGGGCATCCGTTGGTGGGTGACAGGACGGAGGCCCCCCATGGACCACACGGATTATTTGGCGGCGCGCGGCGAACTGGAACGGTTGGAGGCGCAACTGCGCGACAACCCCGATGACGCCGGAACCCTGCGCGAGATGCGCGATACCTTGCGGCGCGAAATTGCCGCCTTCGAGGACGGCGCGCGCTCGACAGGCCGCCCTCCGAGCGGCACGTCTACTCCGTCGTGAGCCCCTCCACCGTGCGCGGCGGCAAGACGCTCCTCGTCATCAATCCCCATAGTGCCCGAGGGCAGGCCGAATTCGGCGCTGCTCTCGATGTGCTGCGCGCCAGTGATCAGGAGGTCTTCGTCCACGAGGCCAACACGCCCGATGCCCTCCCCGCCTTGATCGCCACCCATGCCACCGGAATGGACCGCGTGGTCGTCGGGGGTGGTGACGGCACCCTCAACGGCGTCATCGAGGCGGTACTGGCCAGCGGGCTGCCGCTCGGCATCCTGCCCACTGGAACGGCCAACGACCTTGCGCGCGGCCTAGGCATTCCGGTCGATCCGGTGGAGGCGTGCCGCATCATCGCGCGGGGGCACACGCGCCCGATCGACCTGGGGTGCGTCAACGGCAAACATTTTTTCAATGTCGCCAGTCTGGGTGCCAGCGTGGAGATTGCGCGCAGCATGCAGCAGCGGCGCGACCGCAACGCCCGCTGGGGGGTACTCAGCTATCCCCTTGCAATGCTGACGGCGATCCGGCGGTGCCGCCCGTTCCGCGCTCACATGCAGGTCGACGGGCACGCGCAGGATGTGTGGTCCTATCAGATTGCCGTCGGAAACGGCCGCTTCTACGGGGGCGGCATGACGGTGGCGGAAGATGCCAAGCTGGACGATGGATCGCTTGATCTCTACAGTTTGAAGGTGCGCTCATTCTGGCAGATTCTGCTCCACTTTCCGGCCTTTCGCGCCGGCCGCCACGCGGCGTGGAGGGGGGTGGTTCACCTGCGCGGGCGCGTAATCACGGTGCGGACCAGCCGGTCCATGCCGGTCAACACCGACGGCGAGCTGACCACCCGCACGCCGGCCGTGTTCACGGTGCTGCCGGGAGCCTTGCCCGTCTTCGTGCCCGCCGATGGCGGTGAGGCTCTGCGTCAGTCCCCTGCCCAGGAGGCGGCTACCATGCCCGTGTTGCGCAGCGACGCCGAAGTCGCCCTTGATGATGTCGTAGTAGGTTGCAAGAGCACCGCCGAGCACCTGGCCGAAGCTGCGGAGCTGACGCAAGGCGACGCCCCGGCCCTGTCGGCGCTGTTCCAAGCCCAGTCCGACGAGCGGGCGGACATGGCCGCCACCCTGGAACGGCGGATGATCGAAATGGGGGTTTTCCCAGGCGACCCCGATGACGATCTGGAGGTCGTTGGGGAAGCGATTCGCCGCGTGCGGGACGTGCTCAGTAACGACCACCGCCGCATGCTGGTCGAAGACAGCCTTGGTGAAACCGAGGATCTGGCGACGGCGGTGTCCCGCGCCCTCCAGGAGGATCTACCGCCCGAAATGCACGAAACCTTATCGTCCATCCAGCACCGGATCGCCGCCGCCATCAACCTGCTGCGTACGGCCCGCGCGGACCTCGCCGCAGCGAAACGAGGCCGCCAAGACGGCAATGACGCGGTTTCCTAGGACGCCTTAATCACTCTGGCGGCGGTCGCTGCCGCCGTCGCTGGGCACCCCCTCGGCCTGTTGCCAGTTGTCCTGAAGGCGCGCAAGGCTCATGCGGAAGTTCTTGAGCGCCGTGGGCCAGGCTTCTTCCGACGCCGACTGCAACGCCTCGTAACGGCCCGCCGCCTCGCTATACTGGTCTGCCAAGGCCTGCGCGGTCTTGTCCTCCAGGGACCGCGTTTCGATGCGCTGGTGGAAATCCTGTAGCCGGCGGTTGGCCGCCGTCAGGTATTCATCCCGTTGGGCAAACGTCGCATCGGCCTCGGTGCTGGTCGGGCCGGTCACGCCGCCGCCCCTCAGGACTTTCCCGAGAGCAGTGTCGCGCATGCGGTCGCCGGGGATCTGGGCGCGCTCCTCGGCCACCTGTGATCCGCCGCCGGGACCGGGGGTGGTGCCGGGAATGTATTCGGGGCCTTGAGAGGGGCCGCCAATGCCTGCGGCAGTCTGGGGGGTTTCCGCGCCCGGCCGGATGGCCCCGGTGGTGGGACTTTCCGGGAAGCGGTACTGAGGCCGGGCGGCCACCTGCTCGGGTGTGCTGTCAATGATCAGCGTGCCGTCGGGTGTCAGCACCAGTTCATGCAGGCCGATGGCAATTCGGTCATCGCCCACACCCAGCACGCCACCGACGTCGATCAGGACGTGGATGACCCCCTGCGGGGCGTTTATGACGATGTCCTTGATGCTGCCCACGGCCTCGCCGTTGTTCGAACGGATGTCTTTGCCGATCAGGTCATCGGCGTGCCACAGGATGGTGTCGGCCTGCCGATTGGTTTCGGAGGTCGCTCCGTTGTGAAGGGCGCCGGGGCTGGTCTGCGGCGCGATTCCCACTTCCTGCGACGCATCCTGCGCGACACCGGGCAGGGCGACGAGGCATCCGGCAAGCAGGACGGCCAGGGAAACGTTTTTCATCGGCGCAGTCCTCTGTTTGAGGCGGGGCAGGTCCATCCAATCCAACGCAGGGCGTCCCCGCGCCGTTTCCCAAAACCTGCGCCCGCTTTGCTCCGAGGCATGAAGCTTTTGCAACCGGCGGCCTGCAAGTGCTAACAAGTCATCAGGGGACAGCATGAGGCTATAAATGATGCGGGGAACTACCGCGGACTATCGGAAGCGATTTACGGCGTTCTACAGCGCATTGGTTGAGGTTTACCCGCAGCAATTCGTCGAAGGAGCGCCGCGCCGGATCGGATCGACCTACCGGGCTCCGGGGGCGGGCGGCCTGGACGCGCAGACGTTCTACATGCGCCATGTACTGGAATTGCTGTTCGAGTGCCCGCAGGTGATCGAGGACTTGATTGCCCTGTGCCGGTCGGCCTATCGCGGCACGCCACCCGCCGCCGAGGCCGTTGCCCGCATCTCCGCCGCGCGCGAAGTCGTCTACACCACCCTGTTCGAAGCGACCGAGGCGGCCTCAAGCCTGACCGCGCGCATCGGCGAATGGGACGCCGGGACGGACCTGTTCGCCAACATCCTCACCAACACCGACTGCGCCCTTCAGATGGCTGGCTTATACGACCACGCCAAGACGCGCAAGGCTGCGGCCCCGGCGGCTTCCGCCGGGACCATGGATCAGGCCTCCATTGACGCGTTGTTCGGTTAGCCGCCCGCGACCGTCATCCCATCGATGCGCACGGTCGGGGCATCCGTGCCATAACGCAGCTTGAGGTCGTTGGCCGGGGTCAAGGCTTGGAACATGGTCTTGAGGTTGCCAGCGATCGTCGTTTCGTTGACGGCGTGGGTAATGCGGCCGTTTTCGATCCAGAACCCGGCGCAGCCGCGCGAATAGTCGCCGGTCACGCCGTTGACGCCCTGGCCGAACAGGTCGGTGACGTAGAGGCCCTCCTTGATGTCGGCCATCAAGTCCTGGGGACTAAGCGCGCCCGGTTCCATCCACACATTGCTGGCCGACGGCGACGGCGGGCTGCTGGTCCCGCGCGAGGCATGGCCGGTGCTGCGCAGGCCAAGCTGGCGGGCGCTGCGCAGATCCATCAACCAAGTGGTCAGCACGCCCTTATCGATCAGGGTGCGGCGGGTGGTGGCGATGCCCTCGGAGTCCACGGGGCGGGAGCGCAGGCCGCGCGGGCGGTGCGGGTCCTCGACGATGGTGACGTGCGGGGCGAACACCGCGGTATCCATGGCCTCGCGCAGGAAGCTGGTGCCGCGCGCCACCGACGCGCCGTTGATGCCGCCCAGGAAGTGACCGATCATGCCGCGTGAGACGCGCGGATCAAACACCACCGGCAGGCGGGCAGTGCGCCCACGGCGGGCGTTGAGGCGGGCCACGGCGCGGTCCCCGGCGCGACGGCCGATTTCCTCGGGGCTTTCCAGATCACTCCAATAGACGGCGCTGGTAAAGTCGTAGTCGCGCTCCTTGGCGGCGCCTTCACCGGCCAGGGCGACGGCCGACACCGACGAATGGGACATCCAGTAGGCGCGGGACATGCCATTGGTGCCGACCAGGGCGACCATGGACTTGCCCCACCCGGCTTCGGCGCCTTCGGAGTTGGTGACGCCGGGCACGGCGCGGGCGGCATCTTCGGCCCGGCGGGCGGCATCGATGAGGTCTTCGGCCGATCGCTCGGCGGGGTCGCACAGGTCGATCTCGGGGATGGAAGTGGCCAGTTCCGACGGATCAGCCAAGCCGGTGAAGGGATCTTCGGGCACGGTGCGGGCCATCGCTACCGCGCGCTCGACCAAGTCCGCCAGGGCCGCGGGGGCACGGTCGGCCGACGACACCATGGCCTGACGCGTGCCGATCAGAACCCGCAGCCCAATGTCGCCGCCTTCACTGCGCTCCAGGCTCTCCAACGCGCCCAGGCGCCACGCCACGGACACCGACGTCCCATCGACCAGCACGGCGTCGGCGGCGTCGGCCCCGGCCTTGCGCGCGGCAGTCACCAGATCGGAAAGCAGGGTCAGGCTGTCGGCGGCAACATCGGTCATGCGTGAAATCCAGTTCCCGTAAAAGAGCGTCCCTCAAACGTGGAGCATATCGCCGCAAATTGCCAGGGGGGTTAGGCGGCCTCGTCGCGCCGGATCATGCCCATCAAGGCGTTCCCGCCCACAGCGATCAGCACCAGGGCGCCGCCGATCAGGGCGCGGGCGGTCGGTGCGTCGCCCAGCACCGCCCACACCAGCAGCGGCCCGACTACCGTTTCGACCAGCGACAGCAACGCCACTTCGGCTGCCGGGACGGTACGGGCACCGGCCAGGAACAGGGTCAGGGCCAGCGGCAGGATGACAAAGCCGAGACCGCCCAGGATGGCCCAATCGCGCATACTGACCGCTCCGGGATCGAGGAACGGGATGCAGAACACGGCGGTCAGGAACCCCGACAGGGCGAGGGCTGCGGTCATGTCGCGGTCCCCCGCGCGGCGCAGCATCACCAAATTGAGGCCATAGCACAGCGCCGCCCCCAACGCCGCCAGATCGCCGATCAGGGTATCGGAACTGAACCCCTCGCCGATCGAGCTGGAAAAGATCACCCCGATGCCGCCCAACGCCACGGCGATGGCGCCCCAGGTCCGGCCGCGCACCGCCTCGCCGATCAGCACGAGGCCGAGAAGGGCGCTCCAGAACGGCATGGTCGCCATGATGATGAGGGTGTTGGCGACCGAGGTGTGCAGCATCGCCACCACGAACAGAAAGTTCGCCATCGACATCAGCACAGCCGCCGCCATGCCCGGCGCCCCTTGCGCCCGCAGCAGGCCAGGCAAGCGGCCCCGATAGAGCAGGGCCAGCACGGCGGTCAGGGCGAGGCCGAGGCCGAAGGTGCGCCAGAACAGGACATCCCAGATGGGCGCGCTCTCGATGCTGTGCAGCAGCAGGCCGTCGGGGCTGATGATAGTCATGCCTGCGGCGGCCAGCAGGATACCGCGCAGGTACAGGGCACGAGGCGATGAGGAGGACATTGACAGACACTTACCGCGCCGGAGGGACAGAGCCCTCCCTCTAACCTCTGACGGCGGTGTTGGCTAGGTGTCGATCGTCTCTGGCGCCCCAAGCAACTGGCGGAAGTAGGCAATGGCGTGCGTCAGTCCCTCCTCCAGCGGCACGCGCGGCTCCCAGCCCAGCACCCGGCGGGCTTGGGCAATATCGGGCCGCCGCTGGCGCGGATCGTCTTGCGGCAGGGGGTGGTGCTCGATGGTTGACCGCGATCCGGTAAGGGCGATGACCTTTTGGGCAAGGTCGAGCATGGTGAACTCGCCGGGGTTTCCCAGGTTGATCGGGCCGGTCACGGCGTCGTTGGTATCCATCAGGCGGATGAGGCCCTCGACCAAATCACCGACATAGCAGAACGCCCGCGTCTGCGTGCCATCGCCATAGATGGTGATGGGCTGGTCTTGCAGCGCCTGAACGATGAAGTTCGACACCACCCGGCCGTCGTGGGGGTGCATCCTCGGGCCGTAGGTATTGAAGATGCGCGCCACCTTGATGCGCAGGGAATGCTGCCGATGATAATCGAAGAACAATGTCTCGGCGCAGCGTTTGCCTTCGTCGTAGCAGGCGCGCGGACCGATCGGATTGACGTTGCCCCAATAACCTTCGGGTTGGGGGTGCATGGCGGGATCGCCGTAGACCTCCGAGGTGGAGGCCTGGAGGATCTTGGCCCGCACTCGCTTGGCGAGGCCCAGCATGTTGATGGCCCCGTGGACGCTGGTCTTGGTGGTCTGAACAGGGTCGAATTGGTAATGCACCGGACTGGCTGGGCAGGCCAAATTGTAGATCTCGTCCACTTCGACATAGAGCGCGAAGGTCACGTCGTGGCGCAGCAACTCAAAGCGCGGAATGCCCAGGAGGTGGGCAATGTTGCCGCGCCGCCCGGTGAAATAGTTGTCCACGCACAACACCTCGTGCCCGGCGGCCAGCAACCGCTCGCACAGATGGGAGCCGATGAACCCGGCACCGCCCGTGACCAGGATACGCTTGCGGGAAAAGCCATTGCTCATCGGGACCTCCATCAGCCTCAGGGTAATGGAGTGATCCGAACCATCGTTCCCGAATGTACGCCTAAAGCGTCCGCCGCCACGCCTGGAACATCAACACGCACCACAATTGATAGTGCCAGTTGCGGCGGCCCGTTTGATGCTCCTGCCACATGCGTCGGATGGGCGCCGGGTTGAGCAGCCCGCCCTCGGCCAGCGCAGCGGGGTCCAACAGGTCAGCGGCCCACTCCCGCAGATCGCCGCGCAGCCAGTGGGCCAGGGGAATGCCGAATCCCATCTTGGGGCGGTCGATCAGGGCGCGCGGAACGTGGCGCTCCAGCACTTGGCGCAGCGGCCATTTGCCCTGTCCGTTACGACGCTTGAGGGATAGCGGAAGGGTCCAGGCGAACTCGAACACCCGGTGGTCGAGCAGCGGGATACGACTTTCCAGGCTGACACCCATGGCCGCGCGGTCCACTTTGACCAGAATGTCGTCGGGCATGTAGGTCAGCGCATCGAGCAGCATCATCTGGTGGATGGGGCCGTCCAGCGCTGGCCACGCGGTCGGGTCGGCGTGCAGCGTCCACGGCTCGATGCCGCCGGGCACGGCGTCGGTCGGGCGCTGCCACAGCGAGGTCAGGCGGTGATACATCGCCTCCCAGCCGGGCGCATCGATGATCCCGGCCAGCTTGTGGGCCTTGTCGCCGACTTGCGGGATGCGGTTCAGCCGAGGCACCGCGCGGGCGATCATGTCATAGGTGCCGACCGGCGTCGCGGTGATGCCCCACGCGGCGGCCTTGCGCAGTGGCCGGGGCAGCGGGGCGAGGCGGCGGGCCATCTGGAAGCCCTGCCCATAGCGGTTGTAGCCGCAGAACAGCTCGTCCCCACCATCGCCCGACAGCCCCACGGTGACGTGGCGGCGGGCCATCTGCGACACCAGAAACGTCGGGATCTGCGAACTGTCGGCGAACGGCTCGTCATAGAGGGTCGGCAAGCGCGGAATGACCGCCTGTGCATCGGCTTCCGTGACCATCAATTCGGTGTGGTCGGTGCCGAGGTGCGTGGCCACGGCCTTGGCGTGCTCGGCCTCGTTGAAGCCCGCCACGTCGAACCCGATGGAGAACGTCTTGACCGGACGGGCGCTCTGGGCCTGCATCAACGCAACCACGGTGGAACTGTCGATGCCGCCGGACAGGAACGCGCCGAGCGGCACGTCCGCCACCATGCACAGACCAACCGCGTCGTGCAGCAGGGACTCCAGGGCATCGACCGCCTCATCCGGGCTTCCGGTGAAGGGGTCGGCAAGGCCGGCCTCGGCGGCGGCGGCGGCGGACCAATAGGGCACGGGCGCACCGTGACTGCCGTCAGCGGCGATGGTCAGCAGGGTTCCCGGCGGCAGCTTGGCGATGCCGGTATGGATGGACAGCGGCGCAGGCACGTAACCGTGGCGCAGGAACACCGTGATGGCGTCGCGGTCGATGGGCGCGTTGAACGCCGGATGGGCGCGCAGGGACTTGAGTTCCGACCCAAACAGCACGGTCGTTCCACCTTGCCCCCCACATCGGCCGTAATACAGCGGCTTCTGCCCAAAACGGTCGCGGCCCAGCGTCAGGGTGCGCTCTCGGCGGTCCCACAAGGCGAAGGCGAACATGCCGTTGGCCTGCTGCATGGCCCGCTGCACGCCCCAGCGGGCGATGGCCTGGAGCAAGACCTCGGTATCGGAATGGCCGCGAAAGGTGTCTCCGGCGGCCTCCAGATCGGCCCGGAGGACGCGGAAATTATAGATCTCGCCATTGAATGCGATCACCCACCGCCCGCAGTTTGAGGCCATCGGCTGATGCCCCAGCGGCGACAGATCGAGGATCGACAGACGCCGGTGGCCCAGAGCAATCCCCGTCTCCGCATCGCCCCAGGTGCCGCCGTCGTCGGGGCCGCGATGCAGCACGGCATCGGCCATGACCTTGGCCAATGCCAGCAGGCGATCGGCCGGGGTGGAGGCCGTGGTGTCGAGGAAGCCGGCAAAGCCGCACATGGGAAGATGCTCGCGCGATCATTCGGAGAGGTTGAGCAATAGCAGGCATGTCCGGCCAATGCCAGATGGACGCAGCTTTCGTGGCACGGTACTTGTTACTGAACCGCTTTCAGCAGAGCCGCCATGACCAGTTCCACCGTTCCCTCTCCGCCCCCAGGCACCGCCCGCGTCGGGTGGCGCATACTGGCGCCGCTGGTGCTGGTCACGGCGTCCGGGCCGGTGAGCATGCAGATGTTCCTGCCCGCCCTGCCCGCCATGCGGATGGATCTGACGGTTTCGGCCGCCACTGCGCAGATGACCATCAGCCTTGCGCTGCTCACCTTCGGGGTGTCGATGCTGCTGTGGGGGCCGCTGTCGGATCGCTATGGGCGACGGCCGCCGCTGATCGTCGGCGTGATGCTGTTCATGATCGGCAATGTCATTTGCGCCGTCGCCCCGACCATCGAGGTGCTGATTGCCGGGCGCATCATCAATGCGTTGGGCGGAGCGGCGGGCATGGTGCTGACCCGCGCCATGGTCCGCGATCGGGAAGACCCGGCCCATGTGGCCGCGGCCATGTCGCTGCTGACGATCGGACAGGTGGTGCCGCCCATGCTGTCTCCGGCGGTTGGCGGCCTGCTGACCGAGGCGTTCGGCTGGCGCATGAACTTCATCGTCCTGGTGTGCATCGGCGCGGCGGCGGCCCTGCTTGTCCTGCGTCTGCCTGAAACGCACCATGGACGCGGCGCGGCCAGTGGTGGCATCGCCAGCTTGCTCGGCGGCTTCGGGCGGCTGGTGCGGATACGCAGGTTTAATGGTTTCGCGTTGTTTGGCGCAGCGGCGGCGGCGGCCTATTTCGCCTTTCTGGCGGGGGCGCCCCTGATCGCCGTCGGCACCCTGAACATGAGTCCAAGCACCTACGGGGTGGCGTTTGTCGTCATTTCCCTCAGCTTCATGGGCGGCAACATGATCTCGGCCCGCATGTCGCCGCGCCTCGGTGTGGAGCGCATGATGCTGTCGGGCGGAGTGCTGAGCCTGATCGGCGCGGTGGTGGGCTTGGGGCTGGCCGTGGGCGGCGTCTGGACGCCGGTCGCGCTGTTCGCCCCAGCCATGGCGGTGGCGTTCGGCAACGGCCTGTCGCTCAACAATGCGCAGGCGGGAGCCATGGCGGTCGATGGACGTTTTGCGGGTGCTGCGGCGGGCCTGAGCGGCTTCCTTCAGATGGCCGTCGGGGCGCTGGCCGCCCAGGTGGTCGGCCTGACCTATGACGGCACGCCGTTGCCCATGACCTTGGCGATGACCTTGGCCAGCATCATCGCGGTAAGTGTCTACGCCCTTGTTAAAGTGTCAAAATAGTTTCATCGCAAGTAGGGGCTTGTGTGAGGCAGGGTGCGTGTTACCCTCCCCGGCCTGGTGCGCGGCCCCTCTTACAGCGAATAAAGGTTTCTCATGGCGATCGACAAGGCCCTTCTCGACGACCTCGCCCGCCGCCGTGCCGAGGCCGAGGCCTCCGGTGGCGAAGACAAAATCGCCGCGCGCCACGAAAAGGGGCTGATGACGGCGCGCGAGCGTCTGGCCGCGCTGTTCACGCCGCACACCTTTCAGGAATTCGGCATGCACGCCCAGCACGCCACTCGCAACTTCGGCATGGAAAAGAAGTCCCTGCCGTCGGATGGCGTGGTAACGGGCATCGGCTTCGTCAATGGCCGCCCGGTGGCGGCGTTCAGCCAGGATTTCCTGGTCGCGGGCGGCAGCCTGGGCAGCGTTCACGCGGGCAAGATTTGCGACGTGATGGATCACGCGGGCCGGGGTGGAATGCCCATCGTCGGGTTCAACGACAGCGGCGGGGCACGCATCCAGGAAGGCGTGGAAAGCCTGTCGGGCTATGGTCAGGTGTTCAACCGCAACGTCCTGATGTCGGGTGTGGTGCCGCAGATCGCCGTGATTTGCGGGTCCTGCGCGGGTGGTGCGGCGTATTCGCCCGCCCTGATGGACTTCATCATCATGACCCGCCACAGTGCCAGCATGTTCATCTGCGGGCCGGAGGTCATTCGCGCCGTCACCGGCCAAGTGACCACCATGGCCGAAATCGGCAGCGCCCAGGCCCATGCCTCGGTCGCCGGGACCATCCATTTCATCGCCGAGGACGACACCCACGCGGTCGAACTGGTGCACCAGTTGCTGTCGTACCTGCCGTCCAACAACATGATGGACCCGCCGCACGACCTGTCCGACGAGATCACCCTGACCGACGACATGGGCCTTGAGGACCTGCTGCCGGAAAGCTCGCGCGAGCCGTTCGACGTGCGCCTGGTCATCGCGCGGCTGGCCGACACCGACACCTTCCTCGAAGTGCAGCGCGACTTTGCGGCCAATCTGGTTGTCGGGTTCGGGCGCATCGACGGCATCGTGGTGGGCTTCGTCGCCAATCAGCCGATGGTCAAGGCCGGGACGCTCGACATCGACGCCTCGGACAAGGGCGCGCGGTTCATCCGGTTCTGCAACGTGTTCAACATCCCCCTGGTCTCGCTGGTCGACGTGCCCGGCTTCCTGCCCGGCGTGTTCCAGGAACAGCATGGCATCATCCGCCACGGCGCGAAGATGCTGTTCGCCTATGGCGCATCGACCGTGCCCAAGATCACCGTCATCATGCGCAAGGCTTATGGCGGGGCGTTCCTGGCCATGTGTTCGCGCGACATGGGGGCCGATCTGGTGCTGGCGTGGCCGACCGCCGAAATCGCCGTGATGGGCGCCGAGGGCGCGGTCAACATCCTCTATCGCCGCGAGTTGAACGAGGCGGAGGATCGCAATGCCAAGGCCGCCGAACTGGCTGCCGAGTACCGGGACCAGTTCGCCTCGCCGTACCTGTCGGCGGGCCGCCGGTTCGTCCATGACGTGATCGAGCCGCGCCGCACCAAGGCGGCCGTGTCGCTCGGCCTGCGCTCGCTGCTGTCCAAGCGCGAAACCCGCCCGCCCAAGAAGCACGGCAACATTCCGCTGTAGCCGGGCCGGAAAGGGGGTACGCCATGGAACATCTGGTTTTTATCTTCAGCGGCTTTGGCGTGGTCATGCTGGTGCTCGCCGCGCTGTGGATGATCACGGCGGCGGTCGGCAAGCTGTTCATCGCCTATGAAGCGCGTCAGGCGGTGCCGGTTGCCCCGGCGCCAGCAGCCCCGGCCGCGCCCGCAGGCGTGCCGGGTCATCATCTCGTAGCCATTGCCGCCGCTGTAGCCGCCATGACCGGCGGCCAAGGGCGGGTGGTGCGCATTTCAGCGCCGGCTCACCAAGCGATCGCATGGGCGCATGAAGGCCGTTCCGCTCAGTTTGCCGGGCGCAAGGCGCGGCGTGACTGGGCGCGCCCCGGCCCGCGCACTCCAGAGTCCCCGGCCACTTCAAATTCAAAGGGTAAGTCATGAGGACGTTCCGCATTACCGTCGAAGGCACCGCCTATGACGTCACCGTCGAGGAACTGGACGCCGGGACCGCCGCTGCCCCCGCGCCGGTGCGCCGTGCGCCCGTCGCCGCCCCCGTCGCTGCTGCCCCCGTGGTAGCCGCAGCCCCCCGTCCCGCGCCGCCGTCCGGCGGCGCCGGGGCCGTGATCAGCCCGTTGGCGGGCACGGTGACTCGCATTGATGTCGCTGTCGGGCAGGCCGTGCAGGCCGGGCAGACGGTGCTGATGCTCGAAGCCATGAAGATGAACACGGCCATTTCCGCTCCCGCGGCAGGCACGGTCAGCGCCGTCTCGGTCGCCGCCGGAACGTCGGTGTCCGAGGGTCAGGTTCTGCTGACCATCGCCTAAGATCTTCTGACCCACTCAGCGAAAGACGACCCATGGAAGCCGCCAACGAACTGTTTGCGCTGACTGCGTTCCCCCACCTGACGTGGCAGATGGTGGTGATGTGGGCCGTCGTGCTGGTGTTGCTGTACCTTGCCGTGTTCAAGAACTTTGAACCGCTGCTGCTGGTGCCGATCGCGTTCGGCGCGTTGCTCGCCAACCTGCCGACCGAGGGGCTGGTCAACGCGCCGGTGGGCGCGGATGGGGTGGGTGGGCTGTTCCACTACATTTCCATGGGCATCCACCTGGAAATTTTCCCGCCGCTGATCTTTTTGGGCGTCGGGGCGCTGACCGACTTCGGGCCGCTGATCGCCAATCCGCGCACCTTGTTGCTGGGCGCGGCGGCGCAGTTCGGCGTGTTCGGCACCTATCTGGGCGCCGTGCTCCTGGGCTTTTCGCCCGATCAGGCGGCCTCCATCGGCATCATCGGCGGCGCGGACGGCCCGACCTCGATCTTCCTCGCCAACAAGCTGGCTCCTGAGTTGCTGGCCCCCATTGCGGTGGCGGCCTATTCCTACATGGCCCTGGTGCCGCTGTTGCAGCCGCCGATCATGCGCGCCTTGACCTCCGAGAGCGAACGCCGCATCCGCATGGAGTCGCTGCGCAAGGTGTCGCGCACCGAAAAGCTGGTGTTTGGCCTGATCGTCACGGTCACGGTCATTCTGCTGGTTCCGGCGGCGGCGGCCCTGATCGGCATGTTGATGCTGGGCAATTTCCTGCGCGAATGCGGCGTGACCGAGCGGCTGTCCAAGGCGGCACAGAACGAGGTCATCAACGCCGTGACCATATTCCTCGGCACCTCGGTCGGCATCACCATGACCGGAGAGCGGTTCCTGCAAATGGAAACGCTGATGATCCTGGGCTTGGGCGTGGTCGCCTTTGGTGTTGCCACCGCATCGGGCGTGCTGATGGCCAAGGGCATGAACTTGGTGTCCAGGCAAAAGATCAACCCGCTGATCGGATCGGCCGGAGTGTCCGCCGTACCGATGGCCGCGCGCGTCAGTCAGGTCGAGGGCCAGCGCGCCGATCCGCAGAACTTCCTGCTCATGCACGCCATGGGTCCGAACGTCGCCGGGGTCATCGGAACCGCCGTTGTGGCCGGATATTTCATTGCCATGCTGGGGTAGGTCCGGCCGGAAGGGGCGCAACCGCCTTTTCCTCTAGCCTGCCGGGCGGTGAAGGGATAAGTGTTCCAGGCATGACCGGCAAGCGTCCACCCCTGTCCTGGCTGCCCGATCGGGTGAGCCGTTCAACCGCGGCCTACGTCCACGATGTGGCGATGGCCGGGGTGGCGTATTGCTTGGCCCTGTTGCTGCGTTTGGGCGGCGGCCTTTTCGAATCCATCGACCCGCCGCAGTTCGCCCTTGGCGGCGTGCTGTTCATGGCGGTCGCGGCTGTGATCTTCCGCACACAGGGACTGTATCGGGGGGTGTGGCGGTATGCTTCGCTCAACGACATGGCGGCGCTGTTGCGCGCGGCGACGCTCACCATCCTGATCTACATGCCGGTGATGTTCCTGGTCAGCCGCCTTGAGGGGCTGCCCCGGTCGTTCCTCATCATCGCCTGGTTCGTGCTGATCTTCCTGTTGGGGCTGCCGCGCTTCGCCTATCGCCTGTTCAAGGACCGGCGCTGGGACAACATCCTCCAGCGCGAGGCCGAAGGGCCACGCATCCCGGTTCTATTGATCGGTGCGGGTGATGCGGCGGAACTGTTCATCCGCTCGCTCAAGCAACGGTCGCACGCCGATTACGAAGTGGTCGGCATGCTGTCGGAAAAGCGCCAGCGGGTCGGCCTGAACATCCACGGCAAGCGGGTTCTGGGCACCATCGAGGACCTGCCTGATGCCATCGCCCGCCTGATCGCCGAGGAGAACAAACCTCATCGGCTGGTGCTGACCCGTGACGATTTCGACCGCGACACCCTGCGCCGGCTGTTCGAGCAGGCCGATGCCCTGGGGGTCGGCCTCGGCCGGATGCCGCGCCTGACCGATTTCCGCCAGGGCAAGGCCGATGCACTGGACGTCCGCCCGGTCGCCATCGAGGACCTTTTGGGCCGTCCGCAGGCCCGCCTGGACCGCGACGCCATGCGCGCCCTGGTGGCTGGGCGGCGGGTGCTGATTACCGGCGCCGGCGGGTCCATCGGCAGCGAACTGGTGCGTCAGGTCGGCGCGCTCGGCCCGGCCCGGCTGGTGCTGCTCGAATCCTCGGAATTCGCTCTTTACACCATTGACCGGGAAATGCTCGAACGCTGCCCCGAGGTGTCTCGGGCGTCCGTTCTGGCCGATGTGCGGGACCGCCACCGCATCGAGAGCGTGTTCGCCGCCGAACGCCCGGATCTGGTGTTCCACGCCGCCGCCCTCAAACATGTGCCGATCGTCGAGGAACACCCGCTCGAAGGTGTGCTGACCAACGTGTGCGGCACGCGCATCGTAGCCGATGCCTGCCGGGCCTTTGGCGCCGGGGCAATGGTGCTGATTTCGACCGACAAGGCGGTCAACCCGACCAACGTCATGGGCGCCACCAAGCGGGTGGCCGAGCAGTATTGCCAAGCCCTGGACAGCATGCCCGATGGCGGCACCCGGTTCATGGTGGTGCGGTTCGGCAACGTGCTGGGGTCGACCGGATCGGTGGTGCCGCTGTTCCAGCGGCAATTGGCCGCCGGTGGACCGATCACCGTGACCCACCCCGACATGACGCGGTACTTCATGACCATCCGCGAGGCCGTCGAACTGGTCCTCCAGGCCTCGGCGCTTGGGGTGGCCGGGGACGGCTATCGCGGCCACGTATTCGTGCTCGACATGGGTAAGCCGGTGCGCATCGTCGATTTGGCCCGCCAGATGATCCGGCTGGCCGGACTGCGGCCGGGCAGTGATATCCAGGTGACGTTCACCGGCCTGCGTCCGGGCGAAAAGCTGTTCGAGGAAATCTTCCACGGGGCCGAACCGCCGGTGCCGACCCAGCAGGACGGCATCCTGGTCGCCAGCCCCCGCGCGGTGTCGCAAGGGGCGCTTCAGTCTTTCCTTGACCGCATGGAGGCCTGCGCACGGGCGGGCGATCTGACTGCGGTTATGGACGACCTGCGCGCACTGGTTCCAGAGTACGACCCGCCGGCCGCAGTCGGCATGGAGTCGCTGCGCTCCTTGGAACGCAATTAGGCGCGGGTTACGAAGGGTTAAGCCTTTTCCGCTACCGTCATGGCTTCCGCAGCCTTTGCAGAAGAGCGCCATGATCCAGGTTTTTCGCCCGAACATGCCCCCGGCCGAGGCGATTCTGCCGTACATGAGGCGCATTGACCAACGGCGCTGGTACTCCAACTTCGGGCCGCTTTATCACGAACTGCGCGCGCGGTTCGCCGCCATGTTCGGCGTCACCGAGGATCAGTTGGTCCTGGTCTCCAACGCCACCGTCGGCATCAGTCTGGCCATTCGGGCCGTCATGTCGCAGCGGGCCGGGGGCATCTGCCTCATGCCATCGTGGACATTTTCGGCCAGTCCCCTGGCGGCCATGGCGGCCGGGTTGCAGCCGTACTTCGGCGACGTGGACCGCGATACCTGGGCGCTCGATCCCACGCAGATCTCGGATGCTCAGATGGAGCAGGCTTCGGCGCTGCTGGTCGTGTCGCCGTTCGGAACCCCGCTGAACATGGACGACTGGGAAACCGTGGTTCAGAAGTACGGCGTTCCGGTGGTCTGCGATGCGGCGGCCAGCCTGGATGCGGTGGCTCGCGCGCCGGAATTCCAGGTGACGTCCATCCCCATCGTGATCAGCCTGCACGCCACGAAGGCGCTGGGTATCGGAGAGGGCGCCATCGTCCTCTGCGCCGATCCCGACGTCATCGAGCGGGTCCGCCAAATGTCCAACTTCGGGTTTTCCAAGACCTCGGTGTCGCAGGTCGTGGGCACCAACGCCAAGCTGTCGGAATACTCGTGCGCCGTCGGCCTTGCCGCGCTCGATCGCTGGGAAGGCGTCCGGGCCAACCTGCTGGCCCGCTCCGCCCGATATGCCGAAATGCTCGCTCCGGTGGACGGGGTATCGCTGTTCGGTGCCGAATCGCCCTATGCGTCAACCTATGCCGTGGCGGAACTGGACCATCGGGACGCTTACCAGTTGGCCAATTTCCTGAGCCGGTCCGGTGTGGAAACGCGCCGTTGGTGGCGGAGCGGGTGCCATGGCCACCCGACCTTCAATGCCTTCCCGGCAAGCCCCTTGCCGGAAACGCGGCGGCTGTCCCGCAGCACGCTCGGCCTCCCGTACTACGCCGACATTTCGGACGAGGAAATGAGCCGCGTGGTGACGCTACTGGGAGATTTCCTCGCGTCGCCGCATAAACGGGAGGACGCCGCGCCCGCCCTAACACGTGGCGCTCGGGAAGTGGTCTGACGGGTTAGGACGCGCAGGCCGCTTCGACCTGTTCGCACAGAACATGGTACAGGGCGATATGGATTTCCTGAATGCGCGGCGTGTCGGTGGCCGGAGCGGCCAGCAGGACATCGGCCAGGGCGGCAAGGCCACCACCGCCAGCGCCGGTCAGGGCGATGGTGGTCATGCCCTTGAAACGGGCTTTTTCCGCAGCAGCCAGCACGTTCTTTGAGTTGCCGCTGGTTGATAGGCCGATGAGCACGCCGCCGGGAACCCCATAGGCATCGACTTCGCGGGCGAACGCCGTCTCATAGTCGTAGTCGTTGCTCCACGCCGTCAGGGTCGCCGTGTTGGTGCCCAACGCGATAACCGGCAGACCGGGCCGCTCCAGCCGAAAGCGCGAGGTCAATTCACCGGCGATATGCTGGGCGTCGGCCATGGACCCGCCATTGCCACACACCAGAACCGGCCGCCCGGCCTTCAAGGCTTTGGTGATGACCGCAACGGCACGCCCGCAGGCATCGACAAGGGCGGCGTCATTGGCAGCGGCAGCCAGGGCCTCGGCAGCGCCACTCAGATAGGTGCGGATGTCGGTCATGGTCGCGGATCCCTTTTACAGGCGCCAAAGCTCGATGTCGCCCGGCCGCGTCTCGCGGTCAAGCACGCCGCGCACATCGGCCACCAAGCCGGTCGCGTCGCGCAGCAGGGGCACCACGCCGCCCCAGCCTTTGGTGCGGAACGCCCGGTGGGCGACCGCCAGCACCACCGCGTCGGCAGGCTCCAGGGCGGCCAGCGGGGTCAACTCCACGCCGTATTCATGGCGCGCCTCGTCGGCGTCGGCCACCGGGTCGTGGATCTGCACCCTCACGCCGAACGCCTCCAGGGCACGCACGATGTCCACCACCTTGGTATTGCGGGTGTCGGGCACGTCTTCCTTGAAGGTCAGGCCGAGCACCGTGACCACCGGGTCGGGGCTGCGGGTCTTGAGCAGGTGCCGCACCACCGCCTGGGCCACGAAGTCGGCCATGCCGTCGTTGATGCGCCGCCCGGCCAGGATCACCTCGGGATGATAGCCGGCCCGCTGGGCGCGGTGGGTCAGGTAGTAGGGATCCACCCCGATGCAGTGCCCGCCGACCAGACCGGGCGTGAACGGCAGGAAGTTCCACTTGGTCCCGGCGGCGGCCAGCACGTCGCGGGTATCGATGCCCAGGCGGTGGAAGATCAGCGACAGCTCGTTCATCAGGGCGATGTTGAGGTCGCGCTGGGTGTTCTCGATCACCTTGGCGGCCTCGGCCGCCTTGATGCTGGGCGCGGCGTGCACCCCGGCCGTCACCACGCTGCCGTAGACGGCGGCGACGGTGGCGAGCGTTGCGGCGTCGGAGCCGGAAACGACCTTGGTGATGGTGGTGAAGCGGTGCTCGGTGTCGCCGGGATTGATCCGCTCGGGGCTGTAGCCGACCGTGAAGTCCACGCCATGGCGCAGGCCGCTTTCGGCTTCGAGCACCGGCACGCAGTCTTCCTCGGTGGCGCCGGG
>Ga0172382_10001865_pt1 | contig 36484 bp, 39 predicted proteins | sample Leawel138RmetaG_FD_122245 | JGI IMG/M metagenome (GOLD analysis project Ga0172382, IMG submission 122245) | Leachate microbial communities from a municipal landfill in Southern Ontario, Canada - Leachate well 138R metaG | ecosystem: Engineered > Solid waste > Landfill > Unclassified | place... | reverse complement strand
GTCAATGCGCAAAAGGAGACACCGACCGATGATGCCCCTTGGATTACTGGGCCCTGGCGAACAGGGCGAAATCGTCTCGATCCGGGCGATGCACGCTTGGGAAAAAAACCATCAGTGCTGTGGCAACTGCAATGGCGAGCGGCACAAGAAGGATTTTCGCCTGGAGGATCTCGGTTTGCGGGTCGGCAAGATAGTGCAGATGCTGACCAACGGCAGCCCGGTGCTGCTCAAGGTGGATGAATCGCGTATCGCCGTCGACCGCGGACTGGCGATGAAAATCATGATCAGGAGGTAGGACATGAATCTGACCAGGCTCAAGCCGGGAGAAAAGGGAACGATCACCGCCATCGGCGCGATCGGCCCGCTGAGGAGGCGCTTGATGGATATGGGCGTGCTGATCGGCGAGGTGGTTCGGGTGGTGAAAGTGGCGCCCCTCGGCGATCCGATCGAGATCAAAGTGAAGAGTTACAGCCTTTCCCTGCGCAAGAAAGAGGCGGAAGGGATTGCCATTGAGGTGATGCAATGAGTCTGGCACGGGATATCGGCGCGGCGGCCCCGGCCGGGAAGAACGATGGCAAGGGGCTGCGCCCGGTGCGCGGGCGGGCCATTACGATAGCGGTGGCCGGCAATCCCAACGCCGGCAAGTCCACCCTGATCAACGCCATTGCCGGCAGCCGCCTGCATGTCGGCAACTGGCCGGGAGTGACGGTGGAGAAAAAAGAGGCATCCTTCGAGTTCGAAGACGCCCGCATCCGCCTGGTCGATCTGCCCGGCACCTACTCGCTCTCCCCCTATACACAGGAAGAGATCATCGCCCGCGATTACCTGGTGCACGAAAAGCCCGACCTGGTGATCAACGTCGTCGACGCCACCAACCTCGAACGCAACCTCTACCTCACCACGCAGCTGCTGGAGCTGGGGCTGCCGGTGGTGATGGCCCTCAACATCTTCGACGAGGCCGAGGCCAAGTGCTACCGCATCGACGTTGCCGGCATCGAGGAGATGCTCGGCATCACCGTCGTGCCGACCGCGGCAACCAAAAACCGCGGCACCAAGGAACTGCTGGAAGCGGCGCTGGCGACCGCCGCCGCCCCGGAGGCGCACCGTCCGAAGCAGCTCAGCTACGGCGAGGATATCGAGAAGGCGGTCGCGGGCGTGGCAGCGACTCTGCAAGAGAAGTATGCCGTGCTGTCAAAAAAGTACCCCTTGCGCTGGCTCGCCTGCAAGCTGATCGAGGGTGACGCCGAAGTCGCCAAGGAAGTCAACATCCCTGCCGGTGAGGTGGATGGCGAAGCGCTGCAACACCTGCGCCGCGCCCACGGCGACGACATCGAATCGCTGATGACCGACGCCCGCTATGGCCTCGCCTCCGGGCTCACCCGTGAGGTGCTGCAGCGCCCCGAGCTGCGTAAGGCGGAAGTGACCGAGAAGATCGACCGCATCGTCCTCAACCGTTTTCTCGGCATCCCGATCTTTTTGGGTGCGATGTGGCTGGTCTTCAAACTCACCTTCGACATCTCCACCCCCTTTGCCGACTGGCTCGACGGCATGATCGCCGGCCCCTTCAACCGCTGGGTGGCCGCCGGCCTCGGCGCCATCGGCGCCCCCGACTGGACGGTGTCGCTGGCCGTCGACGGGGTGATCGCCGGCGTCGGCTTCGTGCTCGTCTTCGTTCCGGTCATCTTCGCCATGATGTTCTTCATCACCTTCCTCGAAGGCAGCGGCTACATGGCCCGCGCCGCCTTCGTCATGGACCGGGCGATGCACGCCATCGGCCTGCACGGCAAGAGCTTTATCCCGATGCTGCTCGGCTTCGGCTGCAACGTCCCGGGCATCTACGCCACCCGCACCCTGGAGAACTCGCGGGACAAAGCGCTGACCGCCCTGCTGCTGCCGCTGATGAGCTGCGGCGCCCGCCTGCCGGTCTATGTGCTGTTTGCCAGCGTCTTCTTCGCCGCCAGCTCGGGGACGGTCATCTGGTCGCTTTACGTGATGGGCATCCTGCTCGCCATCCTGATGGGACTGATCTTCAAGAAGACCCTCTTCCGCGGCGAAGCGCCGATGTTCATCATGGAGCTGCCGCCCTACCGGATGCCGACGCTGAAGAGTCTGCTCATCCACACCTGGGAAAAGGGCAAGCACTTCCTGGTCAAGGCCGGCACCTACATCCTTGCCGTCTCGGTTTTCGTCTGGTTCCTGCTCAACCTGCCCTGGGGCGTCGAGAACAAGCGCGACTCCTACCTGGGACAAACCGGTGCCGCCATCGCGCCGATCTTCGAACCTCTCGGCTTCGGCACCTGGGAAGCTTCCGCCTCACTGATCACCGGCGTCATCGCCAAGGAGATCGTCGTCGGCACCATGGGCGAGATCTACGCCCCCGAGGCCCTGGCGGAAGAGACCGAGGCCGCTGAAGAAGCCGTTCCCACACTCGGCGAGGACCTCAAAGAGATAGTCACCTCCTTTTTCGGCGCCTTCGGCGATGCCGCCGCCAACGTGGTGGCCACCTTCGGCGTCAGCAGCCTGACGGCCGAAGAGGAAGAAGGCCTGACGCCGCTCAAGAGCGCCGTCGGCGGTGCCTTCACGCCGCTTTCCGCCTACGCCTTCATGGCCTTCGTGCTGCTCTACATGCCGTGCGTGGTGGTCGCCATCGCCATGCGCCAGGAGTTCGGCTCCTGGAAGTGGTTCGGCGTCGCCTTCGCCTACCAGTCGGCGCTGGCCTGGACCGTCGCCCTGATCATCTACCAGGGCGGCACCTTCCTCGGACTCGGAGGCTGAGATGGGACTCGTCGATATCATCTGGATGACGCTGATCCTGGTTGGAGCGGCCTACCTCTTCTACCGCTCCTTCTGGAAGAAAAAAGGCTCGTGCCACGATTGCAGCGGCTGCGACTGTTCATCGAAAAGATAGTGCCAAATTTCCACCTCTCCCCCCGGGAGAAGGAGCAAGCGATCAACCAATCCGTGGAGACGATTCACATGCAACACCAACGATCCGACAGCGAAAGACGACCGCTCTGGCATGAACTGGCGGGACGCTTTGCCGACGAGAAAGAATGCCTGGCGGCCTATCTGGCGCTGGCGTCGGCGGAAGTGCTGGATGGCGAAAAACCGGCGAACCTGATCAACATCGCCAATCGCCGCCGCCCCTGTGGCCGCAACTTCTACCGGATATGGCAGCGGCACGGCGCCAACCTGTTTCAGCAAAGCGGCCTGGCGGTACGGGAACTGGCCGATCGCGGGCATTCCGTATTGCTGCTGATCTACCGGCCGCAGACGCTCTCGGCCCTGCTGGCACGTCCGAATGTCGCCGGGTTTCTGCGCAAAGCCGGCTACGCCAGGCCGGAAGATCTCCAAACGGCCCTTCTGGAGCTGCAATTGAGGGTCTCGGCAGCAGGCTTTCCGCATGAAATCGGCGTTTTTCTCGGCTACCCGCTTAAGGACGTGGCCGGCTTCATGGGCTGGGCCCCCCTGCCCTTCACCTGCCAGGGTCCCTGGAAGATCTACGGCGACCCGGCCGGCAGCCTCGACCTTGCCGAAGCATTTCTCCAGAGCCGTTGCCGCATGGCCCGGCGGCTGAGGTGTTGTTCCACCCCCGTCGACTGCCTGCAGATGACAGGCACGTCGGCAGCAAACTTTTTTTCAGCAGCATAATGAAAATGAACATCATTGCTGACCGAGGGATGCGATATGTGTGTTGCAGTGATCGGCGGGATGAACAGACTGGAGCGGCACTATCGGCAGGAAGCGACCCAGGCCGGTGTCGAGCTGAGGATTTTCAACGAATCGGAAGTCAATATCGGCGCCAAGCTCCGCCATGTCGATGCCCTGCTGATCTTCACCAACAAGGTGTCGCACCGGGCCAAAAAGGAAGCAATGAACGCGGTGAAGGGTCGCTCGATCCCCGTTTTCATGGAGCACTCTTGCGGAATCTGTACGTTCCGCGATTGTCTGAACTGTCTTATCACCACCCAAGGAGGAATATCGAAATGCGCAAAACCCTGATTACCCTGATGTTCACTTCACTGTTGCTCGTCCCTGCCCTGGCCTTCGCACAGGGCGACCAGCCGGGTGCCGCCGGCACCGATGCCGCCAGCATCGAGAGCCGGCTGGAATCGCTGGAAGCGCGCCAGGCGGAGATTTACCACACCCTGGCCGAAAAGAAGGAGGCTGGCTTGGCGGAGAAGATCACCGAGCGCATCTCCATCTCCGGCCTGCTCGAGGTCGAAGCTGCCGCCGCCAACGTCAAGTTCGACGACGGCAGCAAAGACGCCGCCAGCGACCTGGCTTTGGCTACCGCCCAGTTCGGCCTGGGCGTCAAACTCACCGAAATGGTGAGCGGCGACATCATCTTTCTCTACGAAGAGGGCGCCTTTGGCGACGAGGATACCGACCCGGAAGTCGACGAGGCGGCCATCAACTTCGAGCATGGTCCCTGGTCCGCCCGCGTCGGCCGCCAGTATGTTCCTTTCGGCGTTTTCTACAGCCACTTCATCAGCGACCCGCTGACCCTGGAACTCGGCGAGACCCGTGAGACCGCCGTGCTGGCCGGCTACACCTATGGCCCGGCAACGCTTTCCGCCTTCGTTTTCAACGGCGACGCCGAGAAGAGCGGCAACGAAGACCATCTTCGTGACTGGGGCGCCAGCCTGGTCATCGCCCCCGCCGAGGGGATCGTGCTGGGCGGCAGCTTCATTTCCGACCTGGCCGACAGCGATGCCGAACTGCTGAGCGAGTACCGCCGGCGGGTCGGCGGCTGGAGCGCCTTCGCCATCGTCGGCCACGGCCCCTTCGGCTTTTCCGCCGAAGCTCTCGGCGCCGTGAAGAAGTTCGCCGCCTCCGACCTGGACGAAGACGGCAACGGCAAGGGCGACCAGCCGCTCGCCTGGAACCTGGAAGCTTCCTGGGCGGTGCGGGAAAACGTCGAGCTGGCCCTGCGTTTCGAGGGCAGCGACGAGTTCGCCGGTCAGCCCGAGCGACAATACGGCATCGACGTCTCCTGGAGCCCGTGGGAGAACACCACCCTGTCGCTCGAATACCTGCGCGGCGGGTTCGACCGCGATTTCGCCGGCGATCTCGTCAGCAGCGCCGACAGTCCGGCCGACAAGCGCGACCTGGTTACGGCGCAGCTGGCCTTCGAATTTTGAACCGTACTATTCCGTAACGAAGAGCGCCCGCGGGACCGAAAGATCTCGCGGGCGTTTTTTTATCGCGCCTATCCGGCACATCCCTGTTGAATCGCCGCAACCGTAATCCCCGGTTGATCTCGCCCCGATTATCTGGCAATGTTCGTTCATGCCAATTCATTCAACATTGGAGCCGGACGCGGTGCGCCGGGATCGCGAGGCGCTGCGGATTCTGCTCGGTGGCATGCTCGGCCTGGCGCTGGCGATGGGGATCGGCCGCTTCGCCTTCACCCCGATCCTGCCGCTGATGCAGCGCGACCTGGGGATGAGCAACGCCACCGCCGGCTGGATCGCCGGCCTTAACTACCTCGGCTACCTGGCCGGGGCCATCAGCTGCTCGCTGCTGCCGCAGTTGCTGCGTTCCCGGCTGCTGACCAGCGCCGCGCTGCTCGCCAGCATCGCCACCACCCTGCTCATGGGCGCCACGGTCTCCGTCTTCGGCTGGGGGATGCTGCGGCTGGTCGGCGGTTGCGCCAGCGCCATCCTGTTCATCGTCATTTCGGCGGAGGTGGCCGACGCCCTCACGCGGCGCGGCCATTTTCACTGGACCGGCGCCCTGTACGGCGGCGTCGGCCTCGGCATCGCCCTCAGCGGCAGCCTCGTTCCCATCCTCGATGCGTTCGGCCAGTGGCGCGGGGCCTGGGCGGGGATGGGCTTGCTCGCCGCCCTGCTCGCCTTCGCCGGCATCGCCCTCGGCCGCCGGCAGGACATGATCCAGACGATCCCCGCCGAAACGGCGGTCCAGTCCGGCGGCATGCGGGCGATATGGATGCTGGCCATCGCCTACTTTTTCGAGGGGCTCGGCTACGTAGTCACCGCCACCTTCCTCGTCGCCATCATCGCCGCCACCCCCGGGCTTGCCCCTTACGCCCCCTACAGCTGGGTCGCCGTCGGCCTGGCGGCCATTCCCTCAACCATCCTCTGGCCGCAACTAGCGCGCCGCTGCGGCGCCCGCATCGCCCTGCTGCTCGCCTTCGGCGTGCAGGCCGCCGGCATTCTGGCCAGCATCTGGGCCGAAAACTTCTGGCTGGTTCTGTTCGCCGCCGTCTCCTTCGGCGCGACCTTCCTCGGCATCGTCGCCCTGACCATGGCCGAAGGCGCCCGCCGTGTTCCCCACGATCGCCGCCGCGCCGCCGCCGTGCTCACTGCCGCCTTCGGTATTGGCCAGGTTCTCGGCCCGCCCCTGGCCGGCGTCATGGCCGACCTGCGCCACGGCTTCACCCTGCCGCTGCTGCTCGCCACCCTGTCCATCTTCGTCGGCGGCGTTTTCCTCGCCATTGATCGCTGTTTCAGCCCACCATCCGCCAAGGAGGCAACGCTATGCCCTACGTCAACATCAAGATCACCCGCGAAGGCGCCACCGCCGAGCAGAAAGCCCGGCTGATCCAGGGCGCCACCCAGCTGCTGGTCGATGTGCTCGGCAAAAACCCCGCCACCACGGTCGTCGTTATCGACGAGGTCGACACCGACAACTGGGGGGTAGGGGGCGAAACAATCACCGTGCGGCGCAAGGTGGGGAAGTAAAGCACGGCCGGCGTCTCCCCCCTGCCGGCTCTTGCCTCACCGCCCCCTTGTCAAGCGCAACCTTTTGCATTATCGTGCTGCGCCATGAATCTCCTTTATCTCCTTGACCTGGCGGGAACCGCCGCTTTTGCCGCTTCCGGCGCGTGGGCCGGGATTCGCCGGCGGATGGATCTGTTCGGCGTCCTCGTTCTCGGCCTGGTCACCGCCACCGGCGGCGGGACGATGCGCGATGCGCTGCTCGGCACTCGGCCGTTCATTTTTCAGGACGAAACCTACCTTTACGTCTCGCTGGCTGTCGCCCTGACGATCTTCTTTTTCCATCGCCAGCTGATGTTTCTGCATCATCCGCTTCTTTACTTCGACGCCGTCGGCCTCGGTACTTTCGTTGTCATCGGCACCGGCAAGGCGATCGCCTTCGAAGCGGGTTTTCTCGGCGCGGTCATCATCGGCGTCATGACGGCAACCGCCGGCGGCGTGTTGCGCGACGTTCTCTCCGGCGAGGTCCCCCTGGTGCTGCGCCGGGAGATCTACGCCTCCGCATGTCTCGTCGGCGCCGCCCTTCTGTACCTGCTGCTGCACTGGGGAGTGCCGCGCAACCCCGCCCTGCTGGCGGCCGCCTTGAGCGTTATCGCCCTGCGCCTGCTGGCTATCCGCTTCAACTGGTCGCTGCCCAAGGCCCGTTGACGCGCCGCGTTGCCGGCAGACGACCGGGGGTGGTGGCGCAGGCGATGGCGGCATGAAGGACGCCTTCTCCCCCGTCGTACTTGAATTCCAACCCCCCGGACGAAATCGGCGCCGAGATGATTTTCAGATGCTCAGCCCCGCGAACTTGTCCCGTATCTTCCTCTTGGTCACATCGTTGCCGACGCCCTCCGGGTAATATGCAACCTCATCCACCGAAAAAGGAATATCCACCTGGTGACGGTCGGTTTCGAAGATCAGCATCAGGTCGAAACCCCTCTCGTCCCAGCGGATTTTTCGGGGCTGCAAGCCGTGCTGGCCCGCATAACGGGTGGCCACCTCGGCGATTTGCTTCTTTCCTTCCGCAAATTTTTCTTCTTCCACGTCCATGCGCCGCCTCCTGTCTTAATTGCAATAAATGGGGTTTCAGGATTTTCTGAATTTGTCGCCGAGGGCGGCGAAGGGGGAGTGGGCGAGGGAGGGCCGGTCCCGGCGGTCGGCCGGAGAGTCCTGGTCGCGCTGCTCCTGCACGCCGCGGGTATGCTCGTGGTCGTGGCAGTAGAGGCAGAGCAGTTCCCAGTTGCTGCCGTCGGGCGGATTGTAATCGTGGTTGTGGTCCCGGTGGTGCACCGTCAACTCGCGCAATTTTTTACCCTCAAATTCGCGGCTGCAGCGGCCGCAGACGTGGGGGTAGAGCTTCAGCGCCTGTTCGCGGTAGCCGGCTTGCCGCTTCTGCTCTTCCTGACGCATCTGCGCGACCATCCGGTCTTGTCGTTCGGCATCGGACTCGGCCATGGTGACTCCCTGAATTTTTCGGTGGGCAATACAGCGGTTCTGGGATGAATCGGCAAGGAGGCTACTTTACCAGATGTTGCGATAAGGATGCACCCCATTTTGCTCACCGCAGCGGGTATTGCTTCCCGAAGTTGGGCGCACGGCCTCGGGGTCGGCAAGGGGACGGGCATCGACTACCCGTCCCTTTGTGGTTTTAATGTGCGAGCAACGTGCGGCGCTTGGCCACCGTGCGCGCTCCCACATAGCCGCCCCCTATGCTCAGGAGCATGGAAAGAAGCACTCCGGCGAAGATAAACCAGGAGGCTTGGGTCAACCCGGAAACGGTGCTGCTGGCTACTTCCTGTCCGGAAGGGATCTGCTGGGCCGAGGAATAGAGCGGCATCGCCTGATCGACGACCGTTTGAGCCCGATCCTGCGTAAAGCCCATTTCCGTCACCAGGGTGTCCATTGCCCCTTGCCGATCGCCGGCGCTGAGTTGCTGATTCAGCGTGCCGAGAGATTCCTGACTGATGTCACCGCCTTGGGCGCCGGTGATCATCGTTTCCAGTTGGCCGATCAGGCCTTGCGAACCGTCCGTCGCTTCGCCGACCGCGCCGGTCACCGCCTGCGCCCCCTGGCCAAGGGCATTAAAGGCGCCGCCGAGGAGGGACCCGACGGAGGTGGTGATCAGGTAAAAGAACAGAAGCGTATTCACCCCCCAGACCACCAAGCCATGGAATAGCCCGTCTTTACGCCGCGACAGGCCGGAAATGCTGGACGCGACGTAGCCGCCGACGAAGGCGGCCACCATCATGCTGATGCCGGTCCAGATGCCGGTGACCAGCGGTACGCTGCCGACCGGTTCGGCGGCTTGCGGATCGATAGCGGTAAATCCGCCCGCCAGTCCGAGGAGCGACAACAGGATGAAAATAGACATACCGCTTGCTAATCCACCGAAAATCGCGCTCCAACTGATCCAGGGAACCTGGGTTTTGCGTGCAGTGATTGCTGTATCAAAAGTTTGCGTAACCATAGCGTACTCCTTATCCGTTCCTGCGGCCTGCCGGTAAATAGCAGGGCAAATCCCTGCCTTTTCTCCGACGATATCATTCTCGAACCGCTTGTCAAAGGCGCCTGCGCCCGCGGCGAAAAATGCGGTGCTCGCGCATTTGCCACATGGAAGCGGGGGGCAGGGAAGGTCCCTTCGCAGTCAGCGCCGCCCAGAGCTGCGGCCAGCCCGTTGCGCCGGGATCGGGCGAGCAAGAAGCGTTGGCAAGCAGTTCCGACGGCCGGTTTCCCTTGACTTTCACCCCCGCCGATGATATGTACCGCAAGTTTTGCCAACCAGTTACGCCTATATGGAGGATTAAGCATGGAAAGAACATTTGCTATCGTCAAGCCGGACGCATTCGCCGCCGGGTACGCCGGGAAAATCATCGCGCGCATCTATGCCGAAGGATTCAAGGTCGTCGGTCTGAAGAAGCTCTGGCTGAGCAAGGTGCAGGCCGAAGGTTTTTACTACGTGCACAAGGAGCGTCCCTTCTTTGGCGAACTGACCGACTTCATGAGCAGCGGCCCCTGCGTCGTTCTGGTTCTCGAGGCCGAAGGCGCCATCAAGAAATGGCGCGATCTGATGGGCGCCACCGATCCGGCCAAAGCCGACGCCGGCACCCTGCGCAAGGAATTCGGCCGCTCCATCGGCGAGAACGCCACCCACGGTTCCGACGCCCCGGAAACCGCTGCCTTTGAAATCCCCTATTTCTTTTCCGGGCTGGAGCTGCTGTAAGGGCCGCCCCGGATTAATTTAACCTTGTGTCAAAAAAACCCTTCGAGTACAATCCGAAGGGTTTTTTTTCTTTGCAAAATCAGCGGGAAAGCAGACCCCGCCGGACATAAATGGGATACGAAAACAAGATCGACCTGAAAAACCTCGCCCCCGAGGAGCTCATCGCTTTTCTCTCCGGGCTGGGGAAGGAACGCTTCCGCGCCGGGCAGCTGCTGCGTTGGATTTATCGGCGGGGCGTGATCGATTTCGCCGCCATGACCGACTTGGGCAAGGAGCTGCGGGCCGATCTGGCGGCACGGGCGATGATTTCCGACTGGTCGCCGGAAGCGACGGAGGAGGGCCGGGACGGCACGAAGAAATACCTCTTCCGCCTGGCCGACGGGCAGAGCGTCGAAACAGTGCGCATCCCGATGGATGAGGGGCGCGCCACCCTGTGCATCTCCACCCAGGTCGGCTGCGCCATGGGCTGCGCCTTCTGCCTGACCGGCTGCTTCGGCCTGACCCGCGACCTGACCGCGGCGGAGATCATCAATCAGGTCTGCGCCGCCGTCAAGGAGGGCCCGGTGAACAACGTCGTCCTCATGGGGATGGGGGAGCCGCTGCACAACCTGGACAACGTCGTGCGGGCGCTGCAGATCCTCTACGCTCCGGACGCCTTCGATTACAGCCCGCGCAAGGTCACTCTTTCCACTTCGGGACTGGTGCCGCAAATGGAGGAGCTCGGCCGGCGCATCCGGGTCAATCTGGCGGTTTCCCTCAACGCCACCACCGATGCGGTGCGCAACGAGCTGATGCCGGTCAATCGCCGTTATCCCTTGGCCGAACTGATGGCCGCCTGCCGGCGCTACCCCCTGGCGCCGCGGCAGCGCATCACCTTCGAGTACATCCTCATCGGCGGCGTCAACGATTCCCTCGCCGACGCCCGTCGGTTGGTGAAACTGCTGCACGAGGTGCAGGCCAAGGTCAACCTGATCCCCTTTAACGAGCACCCGCGGAGCGAGTTCCGGGCGCCGACGGCGGAAGCGATGGAGATTTTTCAGAAATACCTGCTTGACCGCAACATCGTTGCCATCCGGCGCGCCAGCAAGGGACAGGATATATCCGCCGCCTGCGGCCAGCTCAAGGGGAAGTTGGATAAACAGTGACGGGTCATCCGTGATCCGTGATCCGTGATCCGTGATCCGTCACGGGTGACGGGGCGTTTGCTTGTCACCGAATTCAAATATGGGAGGTTTTTCAATATGGCACAATCGGTCATCGGGGTTATCGGCGGCAGCGGTCTGTACGAGATCGAAGGGATGCACGACCTGCGCGAGGTTCGCCTGGAAACTCCTTTCGGCGCCCCTTCGGACGTTTTCGTCACCGGCGAGCTCGGCGACGTGAAAATGGTCTTTCTGCCCCGGCATGGTCGCGGTCATCGGCTGCTCCCTTCCGAGGTTCCCTACCGCGCCAATATATATGGCATGAAGAAGCTGGGGGTCGAGCGCATCATCTCTGTGTCCGCCGTCGGCAGCATGAAGGAGGAGATCGTTCCCGGCCATATCGTCATCCCCGACCAGTTCTTCGATCGCACCCAGGGGAAGCGCGACTCCACCTTCTTCGGCGATGGAGTCGTCGGCCATGTGCAGTTCGCCGATCCGGTTTGCGGCGACCTTTCCCGCGAGTTGTACGAGGCGGCCGTGCAGGTCGGAGCGACCGCGCATCGCGGCGGCACTTATCTATGCATTGAAGGGCCGAACTTCTCCACCCGCGCCGAGAGCCTGATCTATCGCAGCTGGGGGGTGGACATCATCGGCATGACCAATATCCCCGAGGCGCGTTTGGCGCGGGAGGCGGAAATCTGCTATGGCACCGTGGCGCTGGCGACGGATTACGACTGTTGGCACGATGGACACGACGATGTTTCTGTGGAGTCGGTGCTCGCCATCATCAAACAGAACGTCGCCATCGCGCGCGAAATCATTCGTTCTGCGGTTTTGCGCCTTTCCGGACAGCGCGCCTGCGGCTGCGGTTCGGCATTGCAGTTCGCGATCATGACCAATCCGGGGCAAATCCCCGCCGCGACCCGCGACAATCTTGACCTGCTTATTGGGAAATACTTGAAATAACACCCAAATCCGATTACATTGTGCGCTCGGGTGTGTGTCTAAATGAGATTTAAATCCAATCCGTCCGGCTGACGGGAGAGAAAACGCGTGGGAATACTGGTTGTTGGCTCGGTGGCGTTTGATTCGGTGGAGACCCCCTTCGGCAAAGTCGAAGAGGTGCTGGGTGGTTCGGGAACCTACTTTTCCACCTCCAGCAGTTTCTTTACCGAGGTAAAGCTGGTGGCGGTGGTCGGTGACGATTTTCCTTCCGAGCATCTTGAATTCCTGCGCGCCCGCAAGATTGACCTTTCCGGTCTGCAGACCGCTCCCGGTCGCACCTTCCGCTGGAAAGGGCAATACGGTTTCGATCTCAACGAGGCGCACACCCTGGATACCCAACTCAATGTCTTCGCGACATTTCGTCCCCGGCTGCCGGCGGGTTTCGAAGAGGCGGAAATCGTTTTTCTCGCCAATATCGATCCGGAACTGCAGCTCGAAGTTCTGCAGCAGGTTCGCCGACCGCAATTGGTGGCCTGCGACACGATGAATTTCTGGATCGAGGGGAAACGCGAAGCGCTGCTCAAAACGTTGCGTCACGTCGATATTCTGCTGATCAACGAGGGGGAGGCCCGCCAACTCGCCGGCGAGGCCAATCTGGTCAAGGCGGCGCGCGTCATCCTTGGCATGGGACCGAAAACGTTGGTGATCAAGCGCGGCGAATATGGTGTGCTCATGTTTACCGCCCACGCGATCTTTTCCGCCCCGGCCTATCCGCTCGAAGCGGTTTTCGACCCGACCGGGGCGGGCGACACCTTCGCCGGCGGTTTTATGGGATATCTCGCCGCCAGCCGCGATTATTCGGAGGCGGCCATGCGTAAAGCAATCGTCTTTGGCAGTGTCATGGCCTCGTTTACGGTCGAGGATTTCAGTTTGCGGCGGCTGCAGTCGGTTGTTTACAGCGAAATTGAAGACCGCTATCGCAAATTCCAGGCCCTGACCGAATTCGCCGGTCTGGACTAAATAGATTGCATACGGGACGCTGTTCCGCGTCCCGCTGAAAAGGAGAACACGTGGGCAGGATTTCTCTCCTGCTTCTAGGCTTTGCTGTCATTCTATTCGCCGGGTGTTCGACGACCCCGCGCGAAGGCAACCGCTCGGAAGCGCATTATTTTCTCGGCATATCCTACCTTGAAGAACAGAACCCCACCCTGGCGTTGAAGGAATTTCTGCTGGCGGCGGAGCTTGACCCCGGCAATGCCGACATTCAGGATGCCCTGGGGCAGACCTTTCAGTTGAAGGGCGCCTACCCGGAAGCGGAGAAACACTATCTCAAAGCATTGAAGCTGAGCAAAGGCGATCCGCAGATCCAGAACAATCTGGCGGCGCTCTATCTCACCATGCAGCGCTGGGATGAGGCGATCCGCCTTTTTCGTCTCGCTTCCGACAATCTCCTGTTCACCAACCAGGCGCTGGCCCTCGCTGGCATGGGCTTGGCCCATTTCCATAAGGGAGAATACCTGGAAGCCGTTTCCGCCTTCAAAAAGGCGCTGGTGCAAAATCCCCGCTACGCCCAGGCGCATCTCATGCTTGGCGAAACCTATGCCGCCCTGGACAAACTCGATCTGGCCATCGGCGAATATCGCCAGGCGCTGGCCGTGGCGCCCGATTACGCCCGCGTTCACTACCTGCTGGGAATGGCTTACCGCCGACAGGGGGATAATGCCAAAGCAGCCGCGGCTTTTCGGGAAACCGTCCGGATCGCCCCCGATTCCGAATACGGCGGAAACGCCGCCGAATATCTGAAACTTTTGCCCTGAGGCAAACCATGGTCGCTGCCGACCCGCCGCAACTTGGGAAACTGCTCAAAGATCGTCGTCAGGAATGCGGTCTGAGCCTGGAAGAACTGGCCGCCCGCACCCGCATTCGCCGCACCTATCTGCAGGCGCTGGAAGAGGACCGTTTCGAGGTTATTCCAGGGGAAGCGTACAGGACTGGTTTTTTGCGCATCTATGCCGGGGTCGTCGGCTTTCCGGCGGATGAAGTTATACGCCGGTACCGGGAGCAGGCCGCGGCTTCCGCGGCGGTTGAGGACGATCCCGTGTCTCTCGATCTGCTGGCCACCGGGCAACGGCGGTGGAAACCCCTGACAGGTCCGTTGCCCTGGCTCGCGGTCGGGCTGCTGATCGTTTTCGCCGTTTCCCTGATCAGTCTTCGCAAGGCGACGTTGCCACCGGCCCCGCTGTCGGCGACCCACCTTTCGGCGCAGAACTTGCCGGAAGCAATGCCGCCGGCCGCCTTTGTCGCGCCAATTGAGCCGCAGGAGATGAGCGCGGCCGCCGTTACTGCTGCGGCCCGGCCAGAGCCGCTGTCGCCGGTGCCGGCGGTTGCGCCCGTGGCCGCCGAAGATCCGCCCATGGTTTCGCCGCTTATCATCGATTTTCCCGGAGTCGCCCTGCTGCGCCTGGAATCCCTTGGGCCGAACCGGATAGAGTTTCGTTGCGATAATCGGCCCACCCAGGCCTACAACTTGACGGCTACCGCCGTGCTCAGTTGGAAAGTCAAACAGAACGGCCATTTGACCGTTGCGGATCCGGCGGCTGTCCGGCTCTGGCTCGACCAGCAACCGCTCGATTTCGACGGGCGACGGGAAGTCATTCTGCAAAACATCCAGGTGGCCGGCTCGACAGACAGTCTTCGTCGTTGAACGACGGAGCCGGGCAAGGCATCTATCGGGAAACATCGACCGGCTATGGCTGCTGAAATCCCGCAACAAGAACCCGGATTTGCAGAATTGCTGCACGCCGTCCAATCCCGGGCCGGTGACGCCGACTTCGATCTTGCCATTGTTCTTGGCTCCGGTCTGGGCGCGTTGAGCGCCGAGGTCGCCGCTTCCTCCTCCTTTCCCTATCGTGATTTCTCGTGTTTTCCCGCCGGCCAGGTCGCCGGCCATTCCGGTTGTCTGGTCGTCGGCACCCTCCTCGGCTGGCGCGTTTTGCTGTTCGCGGGGCGACATCACCTCTATCAGGGGCTCACCGGTTATCAAGTGACCCTGCCTGCGCGCCTGGCGCATGCTCTCGGTTGCCGGCGCCTGCTTCTGACCAACGCCGTTGGCGGCATTCGCGAGACCTTTGCTCCCGGCGATTTCATGTTCATCGAAGATCACCTCAATCTTCTGGGCGACAACCCCCTGCGCGCTCTCCCCGATTCTTTCATCGATCTGTCCCGCCTCTACCGGCGCGAGCTCTTCCTGCCGCTGCTGACCTGGGCGCGGCAGGCAGCGATACCCCTGCATTCGGGAATCCTCGCCGCGGTTCCCGGACCGTCTTATGAAACGCCGGCGGAAATCCGCATGCTGCGTTTGCTCGGCGCCGACGTCGTATCCATGTCCGCGGTCCCCGAGGCGATCATGGGCAAGTATCTGGGGATGGAAGTCGCCGGTCTTTCCCTTGTCGCCAATCGCGCGGCTGGGACGGGCCCCCCGCTCCGGCATGCCGAAGTGCTGCAGGTTGCCGATCGCTCGGCCCGCAATTTCATCGATCTTTGCCTGCACCTGATTTCTCTGTGGCAATCTCCCCTCGGCTCCCATGGCTGATTTCCTGCGGCGAGCCAATCGATTTAATTAAACATATTAAATAACCGAAAATGCTTATATTTTCCCCAAGGCTGGCTTGACAGCCCTTCGCGCATTGTTAGAATATTATTGAAATTTTAAGGAGGGAAGTCCTTGGGCAGAAAAATCAAGAGCATACTGATCGTCGATGACGAGGAAAACGCTCGTTTCGGGCTTTGCAAGCTTCTTTCCCAAGAGGGGTACGCGGTGCAGAGTGCGGCCAACGGCTATGAAGCCCTGGACCTTCTGCGCCGGCGGGAAATCGATCTGGTCATCACCGACATCAACATGCCTGAAATGAATGGCATGATTTTCCTGCGGGAACTGAATCGGCATTATCCCAGCACCCATGTTATAATGATCACTGCTTTCGGCGGGGTTGAGTCCTATCTGGAAGCGATGAATCTTGGCGCCCTCGACTATATTCACAAGCCGGTACGCCTGGAGGAGCTCAAGTCCGTTATGGAAAAGATTCTCGGCGCACCCCGGTTGGTGCAGGTCTCATAAAATTCAATCAAGTGGGAGGACACGATGGAAAAGGACCTCAAATCGATTCTGTTTGCCACCGATTTCTCTGAAGGCTCCGACTATGCTTTTCAGTACGCCTTCTCTCTGGCCAAGCAGTACGGCGCTCGCCTGAATCTGATTCACGTCATCAACGAGCCGGTCGATCTGCGAGGATTTTATGTGCCGCATATATCCTTCGATAAACTGGAGGAGGAGATCGAAGAAGGGGCGCGGAAGATGATGGAAAAATTCTGTCGCAACCACATTCGGAATTTCGATAATTTCGACACTTTCATTGTTCCGGGAATTCCGTTTGACGAGATCATCAAAAAAGGCGAAGAACTGAGCGCCGATCTTATCGTCATGGCCACCCACGGGCGCACAGGTCTGGACCACATGCTTTTCGGCAGCACTGCGGAGAAGGTGGTGCGCAAGTCGCCGATTCCGGTGATGACGATTCGCAAACCGGCATAGGCCAAAAAGGAAAAAACAGATCAAAAGGCGGCCGTCGGCCGCCTTTTTCATTGCGCGCCAGACGTACGTTGGTGTGGGAGGCGGGAGGCATCCCACTTGCTGCCCGATGCTGGAAGGCCGATTTCCCCCTTGTCAAGGAGTTGGCGAAAGAGCTATCCTGTGCTCTTATTTTTCGGCGGGAAAGGTCTGTGATGGAAAAAATTCTGGTCGTGGATGATGAAAAAATCATCCTCGAACTCACCTCCATGATCCTGCGCAACCGGGGCTACGAGGTTATCACCGCCGAAAACGGTCGGGATGGTCTCGAACTGGTCGAGCGCGAAGCGCCCGCCCTGGTGCTGCTCGATTACATGATGCCGACCATGGACGGCATGACCGCCCTGCGGCGGATTCGGCAAAATCATCCGCGGACTTACGTCATCATGTTCACCGGCAAGGGGAGCGAGAAGATCGCCGTCGATCTGATGAAAGCCGGCGCCTCCGATTACATCCTCAAGCCGTTCAACAACCATGACCTCGTCGAGCGCATCGAACACGTCCTGCGCCTGCGGCGCATCGAACTGAATAATCTGGAATTGCGCGAGGAGCGAGAGCGACTGCTGCGGGAGATTGCCGGCTGGAATCGCGAACTGGAACAGCGGGTTGCCGACAAGACCCGGGAGCTGGAAGCGGCGCACGCCGAAATCGTGCAGGCGGAAAAGCTGGCCACCCTGGGTCATCTTTCCGCCGGCATGGCGCACGAAATCCGCAATCCCCTGAATTCCATCAGCCTTTTCACCCAGATTCTCAAGTCGGCCATTACCGGCGATAGCGAAAAGGAAGCCTATACCGATAAGATCCTCGCGGAAATCGAAAGGATCGACGATATTCTGATCAAGGTGCTGGCCACCAGCAAACGGCCGCGTTTCGACCTGCAGTTGGTCTCGGTGGCCGAAATTATCGATCGGGCGCTGGAGAAGATCGACGTTCAGTTGCAGGCGCAAAATGTCGTCGTCGAAAAAAACCTTCTGCCCGAGCCGCCGCCCTTTCTCGCCGATGCCTCGGAAATCGAACAGATTTTTTCCAATCTCTTCGTCAATTCCCTGCATGCGATGCCGCAAGGCGGGCGCATCGGCGTGCGCATGAAGCATGATCGCCAGGCCATCGATATAGAGATTTCCGATTCCGGCGGCGGTATTCCCGAGGAAAATCTCAGCAAAATTTTCGAGCCGTTCTTCACCACCAAGGCGCGGGGGACCGGTTTCGGCCTGTCGGTCGTGCTGCGGATCGTCAAGACCTATCGTGGACAGATTACGGTCGAGAACCAGCCGGGGGAGGGTGCGACCTTTCATATCCGCCTCCCCCTCTCGACCTGAGATGCTCAACAGACACTTTTCGGGTCAATTTCCATCATGAGTTTACGCCTGCGGGAAATCACCCTGACTCTGGCGGAAGATGAAGCTCTTCTGGCCGCGAAGGTCGGCCGGGAACTGTCGATCGATCCTGCCCAGGTGCAGGATCTGCGCATTGTCCGGCGGGGCATCGACGCCCGGCGCAAGCCGCAGGTGCTGCGGGTTTATACGGTGGAATTCCACGTCGAGGACGAGGCGTTGCTGCTGCGTCGGCATAGCGCCCATCCGCACCTGGAGCGCGCCACCCCGCTCTCTTTGCCGACCTTCGATTCCTGCGCCTCCCCGGCCCGGATAGTGGTGGCGGGAATGGGGCCGGCGGGACTCTTCGCCGCCTGGCGGTTGGCCCGTAGCGGTTTGACCGTCACGCTGCTCGAACAGGGGCGGCCGGTGGAGGAGCGGGTGGCCGATGTGCGGCGTTTCTGGGCCGGGGAAGGGCTCGACCCGGCGAGCAATGTGCAGTTCGGCGAGGGGGGGGCGGGCACCTTCTCCGACGGCAAACTGACGACCCGGATCAATCATCCCTGGATCCGGCTGATTCTGCAGACGCTGGTTGATTTCGGCGCGCCGGAGGAGATTCTGGTGCAGGCCAAACCGCACATCGGCAGCGATCGCTTGCGCGTGGTCCTCATCAATTTTCGCCGCGCGCTGGTCGCCCTGGGGGTGGAAATCCGTTTTCACACCCGCCTGAGCGGCTTGGAAACCGGCTGCGGGACGATACAGGGGGCGATTGCCAACGATCGGGAGGCGATCCCCTGCGAGCATCTGGTGCTCGCTCCCGGACACAGCGCCCGGCGCACCTACCGGATGCTGCACGAGGCCGGCGTGGCTCTGGAGTCGAAGCCCTTCGCCGTCGGTCTTCGCGTCGAACATCCGGCGGAAACGATTAACCGGATCCAGTACGGCATGGCCGGTCATCCCCGGTTGCCGGCGGCGGAATATGCGCTGGCCTGGAACGATCCGGAAACCGGTCGCGGCGTCTATTCCTTTTGCATGTGCCCCGGCGGCGAAGTGATCAACGCGTCTTCCGAGCCGGGCGCCCTGGTTGTCAACGGCATGAGCGGTCGCCGGCGCGCCGGCGCCTGCTCGAATAGCGCCCTGGTCGTCACCGTTCGCCCCGACGATCTGCCGGGCGACGATCCTCTGGCGGGTATCCGCTTTCAGCGCACCTGGGAGGAAAAAGCTTTTGTTGCCGGTGGCGGCGATTGGCGGGCGCCGGCCCAAGGTCTGCAGGCTTTTCTCGGCGGACGCGGCGCGGCGCTGCGCAGCACCTGCCGGCCGGGAGTGCGCGAGGCCAGCCTGGAGACGGTTTTGCCCCCTTTCGTCAGTCAGGGGCTTCGCCGGGCGCTGCCCCATTTCGAACGACGGATGCGCGGATTCACCGGCGCCGAAGCGGTTCTCGTCGGGGTCGAAACGCGCACTTCGGCGCCCCTGCGCATCGTGCGCGACGCAAACGGACAATCTCTTTCCCATCCCGGTCTTTTTCCGGCCGGGGAGGGAGCGGGTTACGCCGGCGGCATTATGAGTGCCGCCCTTGACGGACTGAGGGCGGCGGAAAACGTCGTGGCCGCAGTCAAGGACAGGAGCAGCAGGTGAAAAAGATTTTCGTGGACGAAATCCGCGAGCGCAACTGGGTCGACAGCCAATTTCTGGTGCGCGACAAGATCATGGCCATGGCCAAAAACGGCAAGCCCTACATGACATTGAAGCTGGTCGACCGCACCGGCGAGGTGGAAGGACGGATCTGGGACCGGGTGGATGAATTCGCCGACCGGTTCGAGCGGGACGACTTTCTGCGGGTGCAGGGTAAAGCCAGCGTCTACCTGGGGAAAATGCAGCTGATCATCCAGGACGTTGCCAAGGTCGCCGAAGCGGACGTTGTCCTGGCCGATTATCTGCCGGTGAGCCGCCGCAGCGCCGCCGATCTCACCGGCGAACTGCGGGAGAAGGTCGCCTCCCTGCAGAGCGGCCCGCTGCGGCAACTAATGGATTGCTTTTTGGCGGACGCCGAGTTTCTGCAACGCTACAGCACCGCACCGGCGGCCAAGTCGATGCACCACGTCTACCTGGGGGGGCTGCTCGAACACTCCCTGGCCGTGGCCGCCCTGGCCGACGATGTCTGCCGCCGCTATCCCGATCTCGACCGGGACCTTATCGTTTGCGGCGCGCTGCTGCACGATATCGGCAAGATCGCCGAGCTCACTTATGCGCGCACCTTCGATTATTCCGACGAGGGAAAGCTGATCGGCCACATCGTCATGGGGGTGGAGATGATCGAAGAGACGATCCGCCAGATTCCCGATTTTCCCCGCGACCTGAAAATCATGCTCAAGCATCTGCTGTTGTCGCACCACGGGCAATACGAATACGGTTCGCCGAAGCGGCCCAAGACTTTGGAGGCGGTGATCCTCAATTATCTCGACGATCTCGATTCGAAGATCAACGGGGTGCGCACCCATATCGACAAAGAGCCGGACAGCGCCAGCACCTGGACCAGCTACCATCGTCTGTACGACCGCTATTTTTTCAAGGGAGCGGCCGGAGGAGCAAAAGAACGCCCCGCCCCTGCGCCCACCCCTGAACCGCCGCCGGCAACCGCCGCCCGTCCGGCAAGCCGCGAAGAAAAAAAAGACGAGGGGAAAAAGCGCGGTTTCGGCTTCACTCTGGGTGATCAGCTGCGAGGCACGAGCCTTGATCTTTTTTCCGTCGAAGACGATCGGGGGTAGGTCATGTTTTTGCAAACGCTTATGGTGGGACCGCTGCAGGTTAATTGTTACCTGATCGGCTGCGAAAAAACCGGTACGGCGGCGGTGATCGACCCGGGGGAGGAAGGAGAGCGGATTCTTGCCGCCCTCGCCGCCGCCGGTCTTGAGCTGAAGATGATCGTCAATACGCACGGTCATTTCGACCACGTCGGCGCCAATCGATTTCTCGTCGAGAAAACCGGCGCCGAATTGCTGATTCACGAGGGCGATGTCCCGCTGCTCGCCCGCGCCAGAGAGCATGCCGCCATTTTCGGCCTGAGCGCCGTCCCCTCGCCGCCGCCGACCCGCAACCTCGCCGGTGGCGATACCTTGCAACTGGGCGAAATTTCTCTGCAAGTCTTCCATACTCCCGGCCATTCCCCCGGCGGCATCTGTCTGCTGGCGGAAGATCACCTTTTTGCCGGCGACACCCTTTTTGCCGGCTCCGTCGGCCGCACCGATGTGCCCGGCGGCGATCATGAGCTGTTGCTGCAGAACATCCGCAACCAGTTACTGGTCTTGCCCGATGCCACAATCGTCCACCCGGGGCACGGTCAGGACACCACCATTGGGCGCGAGCGACGGTCGAATCCGTATGTCGGGGACGCAGCTTGAACTGCGGGCGATGGCCCGGGGCCGTCTGAAGGGAGTGGAGTCGATGCTTACCGGTAAAACGATCGTTCTTGGCGTCTGCGGCGGCATTGCCGCCTACAAGGCGGTGGAGCTGCTGCGCCTGCTGGTGAAGGGCGGAGCACAGGTGCATGTCGTCATGACGGCGAGCTCCCGTGAATTCGTGACGCCTCTCACGTTCCAGACCCTCTCCGGCAACCCGGTGCACACCGAGATGTTCAATCTGCTGCAGGAGATGGAAATCGGCCATATCTCCCTCGCCGACCGCGCCGACCTCTTCGTTGTCGCGCCGGCCACCGCCAACGTCATCGGTAAAGTGGCCAACGGCATCGCCGACGATTTGCTGACGACGACCATCATGGCGACAAAAGCGCCGATTCTCTTTGTCCCGGCGATGAACGTCAACATGTACGAAAATCCGATTTATCGACGGAACGAGGACAGGCTGGCCGCCCTCGGCTGCCGTTTCATGACCCCGGCGACCGGTTTTCTCGCCTGCGGCTGGGAGGGAAAAGGGAAACTGCCGGAACCTTCGGCCATCCTGACCGAGATTGAACAAATGCTTTCGCCGCAGGATTTTTCCGGGGAGACGATGCTGGTCACCGCCGGTCCGACCCGGGAGGATCTCGATCCGGTGCGGTTTCTCAGCAATCGGTCCTCCGGCCGCATGGGATACGCGGTGGCCGCCGCCGCCCGGCGGCGCGGGGCGCGGGTTGTCCTGGTTTCCGGGCCGACCTGTCTGGCGCCGCCCGCCGGCGTGGAAACGGTGCCGGTGACCAGCGCCCGGCAGATGCGCGAGGCGGTGCTGGCGCACCTGCCGGCGGCGACGGTCGTGGTCAAGGCGGCGGCGGTGGCCGATTACCGGGCGGCGGCGCCGGCCGGCAAGAAGATCAAAAAGGGCGACGCGGCGGAGTTGGTGCTTGCGCTGGAGAAAAACCCCGATATTCTGGCGGAACTGGGGGCGCTGAAGGAAGAGCGGATTCTGGTCGGCTTCGCGGCCGAAACCGACGATCTGCTGGCGAACGCCGACCGTAAATTGCGGGAGAAGAATCTCGATCTGATCGTCGCCAACGACGTCACCCTGCCCGGCGCCGGCTTCGATGTCGAAACCAACATCGTTCGCCTGCTGTATCGGGACGGAAAGGTGGAGGCGTTGCCGCAGATGAGCAAAAACGGGCTTGCCGACCTGCTCCTCGACCGTCTGCTGACTCTGCGCCGCCGGTCGTAGGGGCGGCCCTTGTGGCCGCCCGGCGCTTCAGGAAAGAAGTTCGAGAACGCGGTCCGGTTCGGTAATCCCCGCCCGGAATTTCGGCTTCAACTGGCGAAAAATCCCTTCCGCCTCCTCCACCTCAAGCTTGCCGTCGAGCCACAGCAGATTGAGATTGCGGCGGATCAACTTGGCTGCGTGCAGCGCCCGCTCCCCGGTGGGGTCCGCTTTCCAGAAAGAGCTTTCTTCCATCCCGGTGAGCAGACTGACGCTCGCCTCCTCGGCCAACGCCACGTAATCGATCCAGTCCTGCGGGTCGAGGGTGTATTTGGAGCCCCGGGTGAGAGAGCGCAGCATCTTTTGATACTGCTGCAGGCGCGAAAGCAGGAGAATGGAGTTGAACAGCCGCTTGTTGGTGGTGAAGGAGAAAATGGTGTCGGAAAGCACGCTGCGCATCAGGGCATCGTTCTCCTGAAAATTCTTTCGGGCGATGGTGCGCGCCAGCGGCCAGATCTGCGGATCCACCCCCGTCTCGAAGCGCATCTCCCAATACGTATGTTGCAGCAGCAGGGTGTTGAAGGTGCGGACCATTTTGAACGGCACGTACAACCCATGCGCCACCGTGTCCGCCGCCAAATGCGCCAGGTATCCGTAGGCGCAGGCGCGCTGATGGTCGTCCTTCGCGGCGTCGAGAATCTTGCGCCCCATGCGCCAGGAATGACAGTGGTTGAGATAATGGGTGAACTTTTTGCCGAGGGTGATGTCGGCGCTGATGCAGCCGTAGAGAAAGTCCTGCGGATGGGCTTCCAGCAGCGCCCGCAGCGCCAGGGGCAGGGCGTGCGGATTGTTCAGAATGGAGGCGCCTACCTGCAGGTGCACACCCACCCCCCAAGCCAGGGCGTCGGTCGGCAGGATGACCAGCAGAGTGGTAAAAAAGAAGATCGAAAAAGCCATTGGGCTCTGGTTCCATCGTTAAATGAAAGAGCATAATCGAGCCGAACCGGGATGTAAAGACCTATGCCAAAATCATTGAAAGCGGCGGCGCGGGACGCCTTTGCCGAAGCGCGCGCCTTGTTGGAAGATCTGAGCCGCCTGGGACTTACGGAAATTCCCCTGCCGCAATTGCCCGCCGATCTGCCCCCCTGCCCGGTCGGGGTGACGGGCGCCGACGAGGGGGGGGAGACTCTCTGCCGCCGGGAGACGCTTGAAGAGATCCGGGCCGAACTCGAAGGGTGCCGCCGCTGCGCCCTTTGTCAGGGCCGACGCACTATCGTTTTCGGCGTCGGCAATCCGCACGCCCGCCTGGTGCTGGTCGGCGAGGCGCCGGGGCGGGAAGAGGACGAAAGGGGAGAGCCCTTCGTCGGCGAGGCCGGTCGGCTGCTCGATCGCATCCTTTTCGCCCTCGGCCTGCGGCGGGAAGAAGTCTATATCTGCAATGTCGAAAAGTGCCGTCCGCCGGGCAACCGCGATCCCTTGCCGGAAGAGATCGCCGCCTGCGAACCTTTTCTCCAGCGGCAACTGGCGGCCATTCGGCCGCGGCTGATTGTCTCCCTCGGGCGCTTTGCCGCCCAGACCCTGCTGCGCGATCCGACGCCGATGGGCCGCCTGCGCGGCCAGTGGCGGGAATATCAGGGAATACCCCTGCTGCCGACCTTTCACCCGGCCTATCTGCTGCGCAATCCCGCCAGCAAACGGGAACTCTGGGAGGACATGAAGCAGGTCAAGCAGCGGTTGGCTGAAGGGCTGTGAGGCCGTGATTCGTGATGCGTGACTCGTGACTCGCTCGCGACTCGTGAGGATGTTGACCATGTTGAGTGTGGCTATTTTGCATCATTATCCGTCGCGCGTCATCGGGCACGCGGCCCGCGTCGCGGGATTCCATGCCTGAACTGCGCCTGGAAGAGGTTCGCAAGAGTCGCCCCGGTCGCGATGGACTGCCGGTCCAAATCCTGCGGGGCATTTCGCTGACCGCCGCCGCCGGGCAGTTGACCGCCATTATCGGCCCTTCCGGCGGCGGCAAAAGCACCTTGGTGCGGCTGCTCAATCGGCTCGAAGACCCTGATGCCGGCCGCATTCTTCTCGCTGGTCAGGACCTGCGGCTGATCGATCCGCTGCGGCTGCGCCAACGGGTCGCCCTGACGCCGCAAAAACCGTACATGTTCGAGGCTACGGTTCTGGAAAACCTGCAGCGCGTCGCCCTCTACCAGGGAAGCGCCGTCCCGGATCCCGCCGCCGCCGGCTTTCGGGAGATTCTTTCCCTCTGCCGTCTGGAGGCGGAACTTTTGCCGCGCGCCGCCCGCTCCCTGTCCCTCGGCCAGCAGCAGCGCGTCAGCCTGGCGCGGGCGCTGCTCACCGGTCCCGAGGCGCTGGTGCTCGATGAACCGACCAGCGCCCTGGACCGGCCGACGGGCGATCGGCTGGCCGACACCCTGCGCGAGGTTTGCCGGCGCCGTCGTTTAACCGTGTTGATGGTCACCCACGATCTGCGCCTGGCGGAACGTATCGCCGACCGCCTGGCCTTTCTGGCGGATGGGCAAATTCTTGAGGAGGGATTGACGGCCGATCTGCTCGCCCGGCCGCAAAGCGAGGGGCTGCGGCGTTTTCTCGACACCTCTTCCGTGCCGGAAATCGCCGAAGCGCAAGGAGATTTCGATGAACGCTGAGGTTATCGATCTCGATCTGCTCGATCTGGCCATCGGCTACAGCCTGATCCTGCTCACCGCCGCTCTCGCCCGCCTGCAGGGCATCGGGCAGGAGCGGGAGATGATCTGGGCCTCTTTGCGGATGGTGTTTCAGCTTCTGGCCATCGGCTATGTCCTGCACCTGGTTTTCGCTTTTTCCAGCGCCTGGCCGGTCATGCTCGTCCTGCTGGCCATGGGCGCTTTCTCCGTCCAGGTGCTCGGCGGTCGAATAAAGCGGAAAATACCTGACTTCTACGCGGTGGTGGGCAGCGCCATTTTCATCGGCTGCGGCGGCGTCACTTTCTTTTTCTGCCTGCTGATCGTCGGCCTCGAGCCCTGGTACGATCCGCGCTACATGATCCCCCTGAGCGGAATGATCATCGGCAATTCGATGAACGGGGCGGCTTTGGCCGCCGAACGGCTGAGCGCCGAAATGAACGAGCGCCGCGATGAGATCGAAGCCGCCCTGTGTCTCGGCGCCACCGCCCGCATGGCCAGTCGCGAGGCGGTGCGCAGCGCCTTTCGCGCCGCCCTGATCCCGACCACCAACACCATGGCCGCCATGGGATTGGTTTTTCTCCCCGGCATGATGACCGGCCAGATCCTCTCCGGCACCGCCCCGGTTCTGGCGGTCAAATACCAGATCGCCATCATGTTCGCCATCACCGGCAGCGTGGCTGTCACCGCTTTTCTCATCCTGATTCAAGGCTACCGTCGCTATTTCACCCCCGCCCATCAATTGCGCGACCTTCGCTAGCCAGCACGGCAAAAGCCCTTCGAAAATTCGACTTGCGTTGGCATCGTTGATGCTTGTTTTGCCAAATTCGGCTAAATTTCCGGTGTTTTGTTGCAAAAATCTTTCAGGAGGAGTTCATGGGGAAATTAAGCGTTCTCTTGACAGTCGCTTGCCTGCTCGCGTGGCCCGCGTCCGATGTCCTGGCCACCGGGTTCGGTTTTTACGGAACCCTCGGCCAGGGCGAGATCAAATACGAAAACGACGAGGTTTACTCTTGGGCTGGCGATGCGGATGGCTCTTCTCGCGACGATACCGATCTGCTTGGCGTCGGCATGGTTTTCGACACCGCCGTGGCGCGGGACAGGGTATTCAATTATCGGCTGCATCTCGGTTACGAGAAGCTGAAAATGGACACCGACGCGCAGAAAGACGAATTCGACCGGCTCGAATATGTGGTGATCGATCAGGATTTCGGCTTTGCGCTTTACGGGTCCGCATATTCCCGCATATGGTTCGGCCCCGAACTGCGGATATTTTTTTCCCACGACGAGTTTGGCATGGGTATCGGCCCGGTCCTTGGCGTCAATCTGCACACCGGCCGGAAAATCACGACGGCTCTGAAGGTGGGCTTTTTATTTTCCGATTTCGCCAGCGATGATTTTTTCTCCAGGGATTATGAGAGAGAGTCCCACGCCTTTCTTAATCTGGCCATATTGTTCCGCTCCGCAGGGGATCGCTACGAACGGCGGGAATGAGCGCCCCTTTCCCCTTCCTTTTGCCGGCTGTTCATTGTCGAGGTTTTTAACAGCTGGGTCGAGATCTCCTGATCGCGGGAAGCAAGGCTTGAAAAATTCTTATCTTTTTCTCTTGGAACGACCTTTGCTCGGTTTTGCCTTCAAGGGACTTGGCAAAAAGTTTTCATCACCTTGACCGCTCGCCAGGAGGCCGCCATGCAGGAGATCGTTCCGGGCATTTTTCACTGGACCACCTTCCATGAGGGGATCGGCCAGGAGGTCCATTCCACTTATGTCGCCGGCGATCCGCCGGTTCTCATCGATCCCCGGGAGCCGGCTGAGGGAATGGACTGGTTTCTTCGGCACGGTCCGCCCCTTTATGCCTTTCTCACCAACCGCCATCATTTTCGCCACAGCGATCGTTTCCGCCGGAAGTTCGGCACCGCCGTCTGGTGTCACCGGCAGGGGCTGCATGAATTTCCCGACGATCCGGAGGTGCAGCCCTTCGCGCATGACGACGAATTGCCGGGCGGTATTCTGGCGTTGCCGGTGGCGGCGATCTGTCCGGAAGAAACGGCCCTGCATATTCCCGCCGCCGGGGGCATCCTCGCTTTCGGCGACGCCCTCATCCGCGAAGATGACGACCTCGGCTTTGTTCCCGACGCCTATCTGGGGGAGAACCCCGACGACGTCAAGCGGCAACTGCTGCGGGCCTTTCGCCGGTTGCTGGAGACCCCCTTCGAGCACATGCTGTTCGCCCACGGCAGACCTTGGATCGGCGGCGGGAGAGAGGGGCTGCGACAGTTTGTGCAAACAGCCTGAATCCCCTCCTCTGCTGCAAACTCTCCGCGCGAACGGTTTTTCGCGGCGCGGTCACCGCCGTTATAAAAGAGTTGTCACTGCAAGTGAACTGGTCTATTTTTGACGCCCTGCCGGGGAATGAATCGATGAATGAAAGGAAGACAGGAATTATGCTGCGGAAAATGCGCCGGAAGATAATCACCACCCTGCTTTTGTGCGGAGTCGTGCTGGGTCTCGCCGCCTGTGGCGATACGGATCGCGACGAGACGTCGCCGGAATTGACCCTCGACACCAGTACCCTGCTGTTTCTCCGTCAGGACCCGACCGTGGATCTGGTGGGCACGATCGAAGCGGGCAGCCGGCTGGAAATCGACGTCGAGGCCCCGGCGGTGCTCGAGAGCCAGTCGGTCGAGGGGACAAACTGGCAGGCGCGGATCGTCGAACTGAAAGAAGGGGCGAATTCGATCGTGCTTACCGCCGAGGATGGGCAAGGCAACCTGTCCAACCTCCGGTTTACCATCGTCAAAGACACCACGGCGCCGACGGTCGCGAAGACCCTCCCGGCGGACGCCGCCACCGATGTCCCGCTCGACGCCCTGATTCAGGTGACCTTCAGCGAAGCGGTTAACCCGGATTTCATCAGGGCTGTTGATTTGAACCAAATGCCGGTGAATTTCTATCTTGAAGATGCGAATGGACCGGTCGAGGGGACCGTACAGTATACCGCCGGCGCCTTGCTGGCCGTTTTCAAGCCGACAATACTGACCGCCGGCACAGTTTATACGGTTACCCTTGACCCCGGCATTACCGACCTGGTGGGGCTGCCGTTGGCGGCGGAGAGCATCACGACCTGGACCTTTACCACCGCGCCCTAGTCTCGCTCGTTCGCGCCTAGGAAAGAGCGGCGCTTTCTTCCCTCTGGGAGGATGCGTTCTGGTCTGTTTCCGGTTCCCCATGCCCTTGGCTGCCGGTGGTCGCCTCCCCCCGTGGGCTCACCTGGTTCAGCCAACTGCGGATCTGCCCGATCTGCGGCATCAACTGTTCGGTCTGACTGCGCAGACTCTCCTCCATTCTCTTCAGCGCCGTCGCCCGGCGAGTGACCTCCTCCGTCTGTTTCCGGTTTTCCCGGCTGCGATTGCCGAGCTGGAGCATTTGTTCGCGAATCCTTTTTTCCTGCTCCGCCAGGCGGATATGCCGTTGCCACCAGAACAGGTGCGTGGCCAGCACTCCGGCCAGAATCCAGCCTGCCGCCCAGACCCAGTCAACCCAGGCCCACAGCCATGTGGTCCAGTCCCCGATGCCTGCCATCCACCGCATAGCGCTTCTCCAGCCGTTTTGGTTTTAATTTAAGTTTTCTTTAATAGCATAGAATGACGTCTCGTCAATCGACGCTCGATACGGGTGCTATTCCCGCCTCGCGCAACCGGTGACCCGCTAATCTTCCCGTCAACGATTTCGACTACTTTTCCGCCTCTCATGAGGAGCAGAGCCGATGTCCTCTTGAGCCTCAATGAAGAAGTGCTAACTGCCTGACAAATAAGGGGAATTTAAACTTTTTTGCATTGACAGAGAGGGGGCGGTATCGCATAACATAACGCCCAAGGAAGCAATTATCTGTAAACCAATCTGTAAAGGGCAAATCCAACGAAAGTTGGAGGCGCAAAATTTCCGGTCTAAAGGGCGCGAGCCCCATGACAGCGGGATTGCCAGATTCTCCTCTCGCCTCATTCTGCAATCCCATTTTTAAATCTTTTCGCCAAGAGGTTGCAGAATGGAATGTTCTTGCCCAAGGGCTCAAGGAATCGGTCGTATTTTGTCGCGGTTGGCTCTCCTGCTCAGTATTTTTTGTCTCCTGCCCGACGGCGCGCTGGCCAGCACTGCCGGCGTGGACGACAACGGCGGGTTGCCGCATGTGCTTGGGGAGGTGATTTTTCAGACTCCGGGCGAAAATGGCAAACAGATCTACATCATCGGCCACAGTCATCGCAGCTCCATCTCCGGCGCCAACGGCTCGCACACGGTGAAAGCCCAGGCGGAGGTCTACCGGATCGGCGAATGGCTGATTCACAATAAAAATGCCAGGCTGCTGCTGCCGGAGGGTTTTTTCAAAAAGTCGCCGGCGATAGCGATTAAGACAGCCTCCTATCAGGAGCCCGATTCCCTGCCGGAACTGGTCATCGACAACCTGGAGCTTGAAGAGAAGCTCGCCGATACCAGGGTGTTCGTCAACGCGGATATCCTGCTGAAGAAAAATTATCCCATTCAACTGCAGCAGGTGGAAGATGCCGATATCTATCGCCTGGTCGGCGACTATCTGCGCATGGCCAGCGAAGCCGACAGCGAAGTCGGGCCGCTGATCGATCTGGAGCTTAGCTATCTGCAGGAGGTCCGCAGCGCCGCCATGCTGCAGAACATTCCCGTCGCCATCGAGCAGGAATTCGAGTTGGGCAATATCACCGATCGGCAAGCCATTTTCACCATAGGCATGGCCCATGTGGACGAAATCGTCCGTTTTCTGCGCCATGGACGGATTGAAATAAAGGCGCCGGGGGGGGGCGGCGGAGCGCCCTGACGTCGATTCGGTCGTCCATCTTCTCGATGCCGGCTACGGCGTCACGGTCATCCTGCCGCGCACCCTCAAGGACGATCTCGAAGTGATGCGCATGGCCAATCTCGGCAATATCTGAATTCTTCCCGGTCCACTGGAAAAGCCAGCAAAAGCCGTCCTGTTCGGGGCGGCTTTTGCTGTTTCGCCGACCGCTAAACCACAGGCGCATTTGCCAGCCTTTGCGCCTCGGGTACAATAAGAGAGCGCAAGGAGAGAGCGGTGGACCGTCGGGAAATCGACATGCAGGTGAGCGATCGCCCCACCCTGGAAAAGGTTGCCTGCGATCTTGGCCTCAGCGGGACCGGAAAGCACTATTTTTGCCCGGGATGCCAGCCGCTGCCGCAGGGAAACCCGGAAATGATCATCCAGGGGGGAGATTTTCAGTGCTTTCGGTGCGGTGCGCGGGGGGATGTCGTCGGGCTGGTCAAGCTGGCGCGCCGATGCGATCTGCCGACGGCCATTGATTGGCTGGAAAAAGAAAGGACCCGGAAGCTGCCGTAGCGTCGGCATCCCCTGGCGCCGTCCGCTTGTTTTTTTCTACGGGCGGTCCAACCGGTTTTCCAGCCCCAGACGTTTGATTTTTTCCACCAGGGTGGTGCGGTTCAGCCCGAGCAGGCAAGCGGCGCGCGCCTTGACGCCCCCGGTGTGGTCCAACGCCTGGCGGATGATGCCCCGCTCGATCTGGTCGATGGTCGCCGCCAGATCGAGTCCTGCGGCGGGCACTTGCGGACAAGGAACAAGATTCTCCGTTTCATCCCCGCCGCCGATGTCGGTCGGCAGATCGCGCCGCTCGATCACTTCCCCTTCGCCCAGCGCCACCATCCGCTCAATCACATTCTCCATCTCCCGGACGTTGCCGGGCCAGTCGTAAGCCTCCATGGCGTGCATGGCCGCAGGCGACAGGGACATCAGCGGACGGTTCATCTCGCGGCAGGTTTTTTGCAAAAAATGCCGGGCCAGCAGAGCGATGTCCTCGCGCCGCTCGCGCAGAGACGGCAGCCGGATCGGAATGACGTTCAGCCGGTAGTAAAGATCCTCGCGGAAATTTCCCTTTTTCACCTGCTCTTCCAGGTTCGAGTTGGTGGCGGAGATCACCCGGACGTTCAGCTTGATCGTTCGGCTCGAACCGACGCGTTCGATTTCCTGCTCCTGCAGCACGCGCAGCAGCTTCATCTGCAGGGGCATCGGCATGGTGCCGATTTCATCGAGAAGAATCGTGCCGTGGTTGGCCACTTCGAATTTTCCCGGTTTGTCCGCCACCGCGCCGGTAAAGGCGCCGCGCACGTGGCCGAACAGTTCGCTTTCCAGCAGTTCGGCCGGAATCGCGCCGCAGTTGATGGCGATGAAGGATTTTTCCCGCCGGCTGCCGTTGAAATGGATGGCCTTGGCCACCAGTTCCTTCCCGGTGCCCGAATCGCCGAGGATGAGGATGGTGGAATCGGTGCCGGCGATCTTTTCCATGCGGCTGAAGACCTGTTGCATCGCCGGGCTGGTGCCGATGATGTTGGCGAACTTGTATTTGCCCCGCAGTTGCTGGCGCAGGTAGAGGTTTTCCGCCACCAGCCGGCTTTTTTCCAGCGCCTTGCTGACCAGCACCTTCAGCTTCTCGAAATTGAACGGCTTGGTGATGTAGTCGAAGGCGCCCTCCTTCATCGCTTCGACCGCCGTTTCCGCCGAGGCATGGCCGGTGATGAGGATGACGTTGGTATAGGGGGACTCCTCCTTGACCTGCTTGAGAATGTCGATGCCGCTGACTCCCGGCAGAAAAAGGTCGGTGATGATCACCTCGAAGGGAGTCTCCTGCAAAATCTCCAGCGCCTCCTCGCCGGAGGCGGCCGCCTGCACCTGGTAGCCGGCGCTGGCCAGCAGTAGTTGCAGGGCGTCGCGATTGCTTGCTTCGTCGTCGATAATCAAGATTTGTGAAAGGTTTTTCATCGTTTTCCTTAAAGCGAAGCAATGCGTCAGCAAATTGACAGGTAAATCTAGCACAAAGCGGCCAACCACGGCAAGAGGGCGTCACCGATGATTGCTGAAAACAATAGAATTTTCAATTGTTTGACAGGGATTTCCGGTTGCGCTAAGCTTAGCCCATGAAACTTTTTTGGATAACCCTGGCTTTTTTCCTGGTCTTTCCGGGCTTTGCGCTCGCCGCCAACGAGGAGGCGCCGGCCGGGCCGGTCATCCGCGCCGTGCGGGTGGAATCCACCATCAACCCGGTCGTTGCCGATTACATCACCTCCGCGTTGCAGCAGGCCAACGCCGAAGGCGCGCGCGCCTTTCTCATTCAGCTCGATACGCCGGGCGGCCTCGACACCTCCATGCGCGCCATCATCCAGCAGATCCTCGGTTCGCAAATTCCCGTCGTCGTCCATGTCTTTCCCGCCGGCGCCCGGGCCGCTTCGGCCGGCGCCCTGATCCTGCTCGCCGGCGATTTCGCCGCCATGGCGCCGGGGACCAATGTCGGCGCCGCGCACCCGGTTTCCATCGGCGGTGGCATGGGCGGGGAAGAGAAGGAGGGGGATGCGACAATGACCGAAAAGGTGGTGAACGATGCCGTGGCCTACGCCCGCAGTCTCGCCCGCGAGCGCGGCCGCAGCGAAGAATGGGCCGAGCGCATCGTGCGCGAGAGCATCTCCACCCCGGCGCACGAGGCTGTCGAACTGCGGGTGGTCGATTTTCTGGCCGACGACGTGCACACCCTGCTGGAAAACCTCGACGGCCGCACCTATCGGCGCCATGGCGAAGAGCGCACCCTCGAAACCGATGGGGTCGTCGTGCGCTTCATGGAGATGTCGCTGGCGCAGCAAATCCTCAACATCGTCGGCAACCCGACCGTCGCCTACATGCTGCTCATGCTCGGCATTCTCGGCATCTTTTTCGAGATCTCCCAGCCGGGGGTGGTGCTGCCCGGGGCGATCGGCGCGATTGCCCTGATTCTCGCCTTCTTCGGTCTGCAGATGCTGCCGGTCAATTTCGCCGGCGTGCTGCTGATTCTCCTCGCCCTGGTCCTGTTCATTCTCGAGGTGTGGATCGTTTCCTACGGCATGCTGACCATCGGCGGCATTGTGGCCATGACCTTCGGTTCGCTCATGCTGATCGACACCCCGGTCCCGTATTTGCAAATTTCGCGAGCGGTTATCGCCGCCACGGTGATCGTCAGCAGCGCGTTTTTCCTGACGGTGCTCTATTTTGTCGTGCGCGGACAGCGGCGGCGCGTCGTTTCCGGCCAGGAGGGGATGGCCGGAGAGCGGGGGACGGCGATCACCGCCATAAACGGCCAGGGCCGGGTATTCGTCCACGGCGAATACTGGGACGCCTTCGCCGCCGAGCCGATCGCCGCCGCCGAGGTTATCGAAGTGGTGCGGATGGCCGATCACCTGCGGCTGGAAGTACGGCGGGTCCCGACAAAGGAATAAGAGTGATGCGTGAGGTGTTTTCCCACCCCTCACTGGAGCCGCACCTTTGGAGCAAAGGAGAAAACAAGCATGATTCCTGTAAGTTTACTCGGTTGGCTGGTCGCTTTCGGTCTGCTGGCGATGATCGTCGGCAGTGCGGTGCGCATCCTCTACGAATACGAGCGCGGCGTCGTTTTTCGCCTCGGGCGCTTTGTCGGCGTTAAGGGGCCGGGACTGCGCTTCATCATTCCGGTGATCGACCGGCTGGCCAAAGTCAGCCTGCGCACCGTCGCCATGGACGTGCCGGCGCAGGACGTCATCACCAAGGACAACGTGTCGGTCAAAGTGAACGCGGTCCTCTATTTTCGCGTGGTGCAGCCGGACAAGGCGTTGATCGAGGTGGAAAATTACCTCTACGCCACCAGCCAGCTGGCGCAGACTTCGCTGCGCAGCGTTCTCGGCCAGTCGGAACTGGACGAACTGCTCGCCCATCGCGACCAGATCAATCAGGAGCTGCAGGTCATTCTCGATCGGCAGACCGATCCCTGGGGGGTCAAGATCGCGAATGTGGAAATCAAACACGTCGATCTGCCCACCGAGATGCAACGGGCGATGGCCCGGCAGGCGGAGGCGGAACGTGAACGGCGCTCGAAAGTCATCCATGCCGAAGGGGAATTCCAGGCCTCGCAGAAGCTGGCCGATGCGGCCAAGGTTATTTCCACCGAATCGGGCGCGTTGCAACTGCGTTTTCTGCAAACCCTGACGGAGATTTCGGCGGAAAAGAACTCGACGATCATCTTTCCCATCCCTCTCGACCTCATCCGTCCTTTCATGAAAAAAGACGAGTAACTCCTCGCTCGCCCGGGGTCGGACGCCGCTGTCCGACCCCGCCGCCATTCTCCCTGCCGTGGTTTTTAAAACCATATTTTATATTGACAGCTTTGCGCCTATCTGCTTAGATGTCCCTTCGGCCCTACCTAAGTATTTAGAATAACGAAATTTTTTCAGTATCGCTAAAATATTTCAGGCGAAGAAAAACGCAAAGCCGAAGGAGGACTGGATGTCGGGGAAAAAATTCAAAAAAGTCATGGCGGCCAACCGCGGGGAGATCGCCATCCGCATTTTTCGCGCCTGTACCGAACTGGGAATCAAGACCATGGCCGTCTACTCGGAGGAGGACAAGATTTCCCTCCATCGCTACAAGGCGGACGAGGCGTACCTGATTGGCAAGGGCAAGGGGCCGATCGATGCCTATCTGGGAATCGATGAGATCATCGATCTGGCCCGGAAGAAAGAAGTGGACGCCATTCACCCCGGTTACGGTTTTCTCTCCGAAAACGCCGATTTCGCCGAGGCCTGCAAACGGGCCGGCATCGCCTTCATCGGCCCGACGCCGGAAATCCAGCGCCGCCTGGGGGACAAGGTTTCCGCCCGGCAGGTCGCCATCGATGCCGGGGTGCCGGTCGTCCCCGGCACCGACCGGCCGGTGACCACCGAAGAGGAGGCGCTGATCTTCGCCAAGGAGGCCGGCTATCCGATCATCGTCAAGGCGGCCGCCGGCGGCGGCGGCCGCGGCATGCGCGTCGCCCGCAACCAGCGCGAACTCCTCGAGGGGATGAAGAGCGCCGCTTCCGAGGCCAAGGCCGCCTTCGGCAATCCGTCGATCTTCCTCGAACGGTATATCGAGCGGCCCAAGCATATCGAGGTGCAGATCCTCGGCGACACCCACGGCAACATCGTTCATTTCTTCGAGCGCGACTGCTCCATCCAGCGCCGGCACCAGAAGGTCATCGAGATGGCCCCCTCCCTCGCTCTTTCCCCGGAAAAGCGGCAGGAGGTGTGCGCCATGGCGATGAAGATCGCCGGGGCGGTCGGTTACGTCAACGCCGGCACCGTCGAATTCCTCCTCGACCAGGCGGGCAAATTCTACTTCATCGAGACCAATCCGCGCATCCAGGTCGAGCACACCGTCACCGAGATGGTCACCGCCCGCAACCTGGTGCAGATGCAGATCCGCATCGCCGAGGGGTACAAGCTTTCCGACCCGGAAATCGGCATCGGCGCGCAGGAGGAAATCGAGCTGCGCGGCTACGCCATCCAGAGCCGGGTAACGACCGAGGACCCGGGCAACAATTTCGCCCCCGATTTCGGCACGATTAAAGTCTACCGCACCGCCGCCGGCTACGGCGTGCGCCTCGACGCCGGCCAGGGCTACGCCGGCGCCCAGGTGACGCCGCACTACGATTCGATGCTGACCAAGATCACCTCCTTCGGCCGCAGTTTTGCCGACGTCGCCCGCACCATGCACCGCGCCTTGCAGGAATTCCGTATCCGCGGGGTGAAAACCAACATCGGTTTTCTCGAGAACGTCATCACGCACCCGACCTTCCTCGCCGGCGCCTGCGACACCTCCTTCCTCGACAACCATCCGGAGCTGTTTCGCATTCCGGTGAAAAAGGACCGCGCCAACAAGCTGCTGTCCTTCATCGGCCACACCACCGTCAACGGCTACCCCGGCCTCAACCCGGACAGGGCGCCGCGCTTCCGCACTCTGCGCGAGGCGGCGGCGCCGGAGATCCAATACGGCACCTCGCGGCCGCGCGGCACCCGCGATATCCTGCGCGAGAAGGGCCCCGAAGGGCTTGCCGCCTGGGCGAAAAAAGAGAGAAAACTGCTCGTCACCGACACCACCATGCGCGACGCCCACCAATCGCTGATGGCGACCCGCTTCCGCACCTACGACCTGGAGCGCATCGCCGAGGCGACCAGCGTCTACGGCGGCGGCCTGTTTTCCCTGGAGATGTGGGGCGGCGCCACCTTCGATGTTTCCATGCGCTTTCTGCGCGAAGACCCGTGGGCGCGCCTCGACCGGCTGCGGGCGAAGATCCCCAACATCCTTTTCCAGATGCTGCTGCGCGGCTCCAACGCCGTCGG
>Ga0172382_10001864_pt1 | contig 36496 bp, 39 predicted proteins | sample Leawel138RmetaG_FD_122245 | JGI IMG/M metagenome (GOLD analysis project Ga0172382, IMG submission 122245) | Leachate microbial communities from a municipal landfill in Southern Ontario, Canada - Leachate well 138R metaG | ecosystem: Engineered > Solid waste > Landfill > Unclassified | place... | reverse complement strand
TGTGTTACCGGAGTTAATAATAAAGAAAAAAAAGGTAACTTTCGAAAATTAAAAGATACTTTTAAAATAAATAATAAAATAAAAATATACGAGCAATATTGGAATGAAATAATTGAACCGATTAGACAAGCTCCTTGGTATAAAGCAAGTAAACCGACAAACGAACAAGAATTTCAAGTTTGGAGAGGAAGAGTGGCTCTTATGGACGCTTTGCTTTATAATAATTGAGAAAAAAAGAATGAAATCTATGACAAATAGTAATATATTTTGTTACTCCCAACTTTCCTTGCTATCATACTTTGTAACTATTTGATTTTTGGAGTGTATTAATGATAGAAAAAGAGCTTATTCACAGTCTGACTCAAAGCTTTGAAGATTTTGCAAATAAAACAGACGAGGGTATCGAGCTCTGGTTAAAATATCTAATCGCTCAAAACGGAGACAGCAAAAATAACTATTTGTAGCTTGGAGGCAAGGTTTTAACCTTGCCTGCATTTGACGAGGTTAAAACCTCGTTTCCGAAAGAGATTTTAACGAGGTTGAAACCTTGCTTCCGAGAGAAATGGAAGCGATGCTTTAGCTTCTCTCTTCTAGTACGGATAGATTAAAGTAAAAAATAGCTTCAGTAAAAGTGCTAGAACTGCGAGGCAGTTTTATAACAGCTATTTTCTAAAAGCAAATTTAACTCAAAAGATAGTAGTATGCTAAATAATACTTATCTAAATAGAGGTAATCGGTGTTAAAGAGGTTCTATTTTCAGTTTTTCTTGCTTTTTCTTGCTTTTGCTGTCTTTTATAATAACGACTATAAGATTATTATAGCCGGAATTGCCATCTTTATAGTGGGTATGGCTTTTATGGAGGAGGGTTTTAAGCTCTTTAGCGGTGGTGTGCTTGAGAAGGCTCTACAAGTAAGCACAGATACTCTGCCAAAAGCTATAGGCACAGGATTTGTTGCAACTGCCATTATGCAGAGCTCAACCTTGGTCTCCATAATAATAATCTCTTTTTTAAGTGCAGAGCTCATAACCTTAAGCGGTGCTATCGGTGTAATATTTGGCTCAAACATAGGTTCAACTACGACTGCATGGATAGTCTCCTCGTTTGGTGTAAAGATAGATATAGCGATTTATGCCATGCCTATGATAATCTTTGGCGCAGCTCTTAAGTTCTCAAAGAGCAAGAGTTATCAAGGAATCGGAAAGATAATGCTTGGACTCGGGTTTATATTTCTTGGTATTGCTTACATAAAGGATGGTTTTGAGGTTTTGCAAAAAACGATTGATATGTCAAAATTTGCGGTTGAGGGCTATCTCGGTGCTTTGGTCTATGTGTTGCTTGGGGTGGTGGCAACGGTTGTCATGCAGTCAAGTGCCGCGACGATAACGCTAATTATTACGGCACTTGCAACAAATCAGATTGTATATATTAATGCGCTTGAACTTGTCATCGGGGCAAATGTAGGGACAACTATTACAGCTGTTCTTGCTGCATTATCCTCAAATTCAAACGGGAAAAGAGTTGCTTTTGCACACTTCATTATCAAAGTCATAACAGCATTTATAGCGATACTTTTTTTATACCAATTAAGCGACTTTACAACCTACTTGGCTATAAAAATAGGCATAGATAGTGATGATTATGCTATGCAGTTGGCACTATTTCATACCATCTTTAATGTTATCGGGGTTATACTTGTAGCTCCTTTTACAAGCAGGCTTGTCAAATATTTAGAAACCCTTTTTATCGAGGTAAATATTTATGCGCTAAAGCCGCTCTATCTTGATAATGTTGTCATCAATGTGCCTGATGCCGCAATCGAGTCAATAAAAAAAGAGATAATTCATCTGTATAACAGTGCTGTTGAGGCAATCTCGCACTCCATGTTCTTGCATCGTCATGAATTTATAAAAAGCGCAGATATAAAAAGCGTTGTGAAAAACTCAAAGATAAATATAAATAGTGATGTAAACGAATTTTATACAAATAAGATTAAATCACTTTATGGGGAGATTATTCACTACGCAACACTCTCTCAGGAGAAGATGAACGAAGAGGATCAAAACAGGGTCTATGATCTTAAGCTTGCTTCAAGAGAGATTGTTGAGGCGGTAAAAAACATGAGAGATTTGCAAAAAAACATCTATTATTACTCCAAGTCAAGAAACAGTTATGTCAAAGATGAGTACAACAATTTAAGGGTATATATTGCAAAGACGATAGATACTATAGAGAGGCTAAAGGAGCATGATGACGAGCTTGATGTCATGTCAACGATAGAGCTTCTAAGAGAGAGCACAAAAACACTCGACAGCATAAAAAACAGCAGAATAGATACCCTTATACGAGAAAACAAGATTGATTCAAAAATGGCAACCTCGCTTATTAACGATAGCTCCTTTGCGTATGGGGTAATACAAAATTTGATACAAGCCGCTACAATATTGTGGATAAAAGATGTAAATATCAGAACGCTGGGGGCTCAAGATGAATATAAATAAGGTGTTTAAGGGAATAGAGAAGCTTTTTTTTAGCAAAATTGATGACAAACAAAAAAAAGAGGAACTCCAAGAGAAGCTTCATGAAAAGATACAACAGACGAAAAAAGAGATAAAAAATGCTCAAAGCAGTGAAGATGTTGAGAATTTAAGAGCTAAGCTCTACATCCTTAAAAAACTTCTTGATAGAGTTTAAGATAAGAAGTAAATAAAGCATCAAAAGAGGAGAAACAACCATTTTATATGCTTAGTTAGCATATTTTTAACTACTTTTCACGTTCTTTCATGGCAAAAAAACATTAAATTATTCTTACATATTTCACTGCTAACACTCCGCTAATGCAATAAGTTCATAATACCGCTATCAAAAACAAAAGGATAAGTTATGAAAAAGTTAAGTCTGATTTTTTTAAGTGCAGTTGCTGCTTTTGCAGTTGACTATAGCGCTATGAGTACAGAGGAACTTCGAGCAGCAAGAGGAAGCGTTGCGGAGGCAGATCGTAGTGCATTTCAGGGTGAGATGCAATCTCGCATGCAGACGCTAAGCCCAGAGGAGAGACAAGCCGAATCAAGCAACATGCGCCAAAGCAAGTCTGGTACGCAGGACGGTAGCGGTTCACAAATGCGTCAAGGTGGAGGCGGCGGAGGAGGTAAACAATATAGAGGAGGAAGATAATGTTTTTTAGAGAGCTTGAATGCTGGCTTGAAAAAATGGCGGAAATACTATTTTAAATAAACAATGAGAGGCAACAAACAACAGTTGTCCATGCCAATAAAACGAATGCGTTCGTTTTATTGCGTAACATCAATGAAAAGGAAATGAAGATGAAAAAAGTGCAAAATAAGCAGATGGGAAAAATGCAAAACGGTGCAGAGATGCAAAAAGGTTCGGTAAACGCTTTGATGGTTGCAGACGGAGAAATTCAAAATATTACTCTTAATGAAGCGGAGGTTGAGTCTCTTCTTTACATGATTGAAGAGGAGAAGATGTCCCGTGATATTTATGATGCACTCTATGAACTAACGGGCATAGATAGTTTTGATGTTATTTCAAATTCTGAACAGAAACATTATGATAAACTCCTTGAAGTAGCTTCAAAAGCAGGAGTAGATACAACGACTATCAGTGATGAAGCGGGTGTTTATATAAATAGTGAGATTCAAGATCTCTACACAACGTTGCTTGCACAAGGCTCGCTTTCACTTGAAGATGCAGTAGATGTGGGGATTTTAATAGAGCAGACGGAAATTGCGGACTTGCAAAGCACTATAGAAGGTACGGACATAACGCTTTTGGGGCAGGTTTACTCCCACTTTTTGGATGCTTCACAAAATCATTTGGTAGCACTTGAGTCGATAGCATAAGCAAAAAAACGCTAAATAATTCTCGAAAAGCATAGTTTTTCGCAGCTTTAGGGGGTTGTAGGGGCATCTGTCCCTGCCATTAAAACGGACGCGTTCGTTTTAATGTGTAACATCAGTAAAAAGGATAAAAAACGGCTATTTTACTTTTAGAAGATGATATAGTGCTTGGTGAAACTCTTTATGAGATGCTGCTTGAGAGCGGGTATGAGGTTGATTGGGTTTTGGATGGCAATGCAGCTTGTGAAGCATCGTGGCAAAAGAGGTATGATCTCTATATTTTTGATGTAAACGTACCTCAGATAAACGGCTTTGATTTGCTTGAACAGCTTCGCAGTGCCGATGATGCCACACCTACCCTTTTTATCAGCGCTATGACCGACCTTAAAGCCATGACAAAGGGCTTTAGGGTCGGAGCAAACGACTATATAAAAAAGCCGTTTTATCCGCAAGAGTTGCTGCTGCGCATTGAAGCGAGATTTTTAAAAAAGCAGACACTTCTTTCTTATGGGAAAATCAGCTACAACCCGCAAAATGATGAGGTAAAAAAAGATGAAAAACTTATCTCTTTAGGAGATGTACAACTTCCTCTTTTGCGACTTTTTATTAAAAATGTAGGTAGAACGATAAGCAAAGAGTTTCTTTTTGATGTTATGGAACACCCAAGCGAGAGTGCTTTGCGAGTGGCTATTAACAAACTTAAATCTACTACTGAGTGGGAGATTGTCAATATTCGTGGCATAGGATATCGCATTGAGAAGAGCTGAAAGAGAGTCATTTTTAAAGAGTTTTGGAGTTTTCTTTCTTTCTTTGTCTCTTTTGAGTGGGGTGCTTGCCTATCTGTACTATTTGAAACAAATCCATGAGTTTCAAGAGAAGGTATACACTGAGATGCAGCTGTGCAGTTACACGCTTAGGTGTGGGGAGTATATGTTTGATTTTGTAGATCTTGAGCATAAAAAACTCTATCGTATGATTGAGGAGCAAGGCGAACTTTTTGCTCACTTTTCTATTCCAAAAAATGACAAATATGCACTTAAGCTAAGCCTTGAGAGAGATAAATACCAAAAGTATCTTGAAGATATAAAAATTGTTGTTTTAAAACAGTATCTTTTAGCGCTTTTGACACTTGCCACACTCTCTTTGCTTTTTTCGCTTTATGCACTTCATCCGCTAAGAAATGCGCTGCGTCTCACAGAGGAGTTTAGCCGTGACATACTTCATGACCTCGGCACACCCCTTGCGGCTTTACGCCTTAATGTAACTCTTTTGCATGCAATGCCCGGTGATGAGAAAAAAATCAAAAGAGTCTCCCAAAGTATCGATACAATCGCATCACTTGGGGATAATTTGCGAAGTTATCTTGAGGGGCATGCCTATCAAAAAGAGGAGATTGACCTTTTTGAGCTTTTAAAAGAGAGAGTTGCGCTCTTTGAAAAACTATATCCGAACATCACCTTTTCGCTCAACGGGGTAATGTTTTTAATTGAAGCAAATTATGATGCCATGATACGCGTCATTGACAATATTTTAAGCAATGCTGCAAAGTACAACAAAATAAATGGTTTTGTAAAAATAGATATTAATACAAAGAACAAAACACTTAGAATTGAGGATAGTGGCAAGGGGATTAAGAATCCAAAAATGGTTTTTGAGAGATTTTATAAGGAACAAGAACGAGGAATGGGGATTGGTTTGCATATCGTAAAAAAGTTTTGCGATGCACTAAAAATCGGCATTGAACTTGAGAGTGAAATTTCAAAAGGAACAGTTTTTATGCTTCATTTAAACAATGTAGTAAGGAGATAAAATGAACAAGCAAAAATATATATTGACGGTTTTGCTGCTCTTTGTAACTTTTGGGCATGCAGACGATATTAGTGCGCAGATAGAGGCGATGAAAGAAGCTGCGCCAAAAGAGAGAGTTGAGATGATGAATCGTCTAAAAGCTCAAATCGCTGCTATGAATGAAGAGCAGAGAGCACAAGCTCTCGGGATGCTTCAAGGCAGCATGCAGCAAGAAAAAAATAGAGATAAAAATTATTTTGAACATAGAATGAACCAGAATAGACCGACAGGGGCAAGGCAGATGCAGCAAAGAGGCATGCAGCCATCACAGCCGAAATATCAAGGCGGCAGACAGTGAAAAAAATAGTGCTGCTCTTTTTTGCAACCGTTACGCTTGGCATGGCATATATGGATAGCGATATCGACGGCGTGGAGGATATATATGATAAATGCCCACAAACACCTTTTAGCGATTTGGTCGATTATGATGGATGCAGTATCCATGGCGGTGCAAAAGAGTTTTATTTTGATATTATTTTTGGCATGGGATTTTCGCAAACAAACTACACTTTGCAAGAGAGTGCCGACACGATAACTACCTTTATGCAAAGTGATTTTTACATGGACAATATAACGCTGCAAGCCGTCATCTCTCGCTATCGCTCTGATACTCAAGATTCTAGTGGATGGGATGATACTACGCTTGCCCTTTTTTATAAACTCCCTCTAAGCGATACTTTTTCTCTCAATCTTTTAACCGCGTTGGTTTTTCCGACATATAAAAGCTCTTACGGTAATGAGGCACTTGACTACAGAGTAGGGTTTAATTTTAGCTATTTGGTGGATGAAAAAAATTATCTCTTTGGGGGTTACAGCTACACTTTTGTCAATGATTCTGATTTTGGATTTATTACATATCAAAATACGAAATCACTTCATGTCGGGATTACGCACAAGCCAACTTTGCAAAAGAGTTATACTCTCTCATATGTCATTAACGAGAGCATCTATAAAAATATTACCGCAATTAAAACACTTGGCGCAGGTTACTCCCTTGATTTGAATCGAAACTGGTTTGTGGATGCGTGTTATGATTATGGACTCAGTGACTCTGCAAGTAAACACTCTTTTTCTCTCTCCATTGGATATTTTTTTTAATTAGAGCACTCAATTTATTGCCACTTGCGCTGAGAAAATAGCAACTTTTACATTGAGTAGATAATATACTCAATGGCTTCTAAAAGCTTTTCATTATTGACTTTATTTGCGCATGCGCATCCAAGAGCTGCTCCCGCTCCCGCCCCCTCTTTTGCTTCGCCCTCGTCATATTTTTTGAGTATAGGAATGCTCGTTTTTTCAAAGGAAAAGGTTGTATACACCGCATGCACTTTGTAGCTCAGTAGTGATAGTATATGGGCAATATCGGAGTTTTCGTCTTTTGCTACCCAAGCAGTAGTTGCGAGGGTTATGTTCTCATGTTTTACTCTCATAAGCACATCTTCTCTTAACTTATCTGCTACAAGCAGACATGCTGCCATCTGTGTTCCACCCGCAAGGACTATATGGAATCTTCTTGAAGCTTCAAGTAAAAAACCTGCACAGAAAATAAGCATATTATCACTTATAATAGATAACTTTTCAAAGGTACTCATTTCGTTATTTATAAGTAAGAGAGCTTTTTCTACTGTTTCATTCTTTATACTGCTTGATGCATTTGAAAAACTAGAAGAGAAATCGTCTCTGCAGTTATATCCAAGCGCTAAGGCAGTTGTGGTTGCTGTGGTTGTTCCACTAGGAACACACTCTGAAAGTATGAGATAGTTTCCTTTTAGCTCATAACTTTTTCCTGCCTTCATTCCCTTTTCAAAGACACTTTTTGCGTCTATGTTTGCTCCTGTTGCGACAGAATCAGATATTGGGATATCGAAGTTATGCACGATGCAATTTTGAGGAATTATTTTTAACCCTAAGTCAAAAACCTCAATAGTGCTAAAGGGAGTCAAGTTATGTACGGCTCTAGTTATAATTGCCGGAGTCGGCACTCCTGTAGGAGTCTCCGCAAGTTCGCTAAGTGAAAAAACTCTCTCGTTTATAATAAATTCCGCATCAAGAGTGGGCGTAAGCCAAATCTTACCGGGGATTCCCGCTTGTGTTATCCCCTCAATATCGCAGGTTTTTGTAACAGATGCCGCGAGCAAAAAGTCCGCTTTGCCGCTTGGAAGCGAATCTGGCTTATGTGTAAAGATATTGTATGTTTTCATTTTCCTCTTTTTATAAAATTTATTTACTGATGTTACGCACTAAAACGAACTCGTCCGTTTTAGCGGCAGAGACAGATGCCCCTTGCAACCCCCTAAAGCTACGAAAAATAAATTTTTCGAGATTTACAAGGTATTTACGCCCTTTTTTACAAAAAGTGTGCAAGATCAGTTACTTAATCTAAATCATCTCTGTTGAGGATGCCTTTGGTAAGCAGCTCTTTTATAACTATCTCTGTCATGTCGCTCTTGAACCCAAACTCATAGCGGATATCCATAACGTACGCCTTTAGTTGCATATCCAAAAAAGGTTTTCTTTGATAAATCTTGTTTGTAAAAAGCACTTCAATAGGCTTGTTTAGATAAATGTATCTTGAAACTTGCGCTGCTTCAATGGCAATTTTACGGATTTTGTCCATAGGCGCATCAATTGGAAGTATAATATGTGCAACCACCTGACAGTAGAGTTCGCCAAAGTTGCTGTTTGAAACTGAGGTGTTCATAAGATTCATGTTTGGAACCACAACCATTGAATCATCAGGAGTTACAATGCGTGTCGCGCGCAGACCTATATTTATAACTTCCCCGTAATTTTCGCCCACTTTTATCTTATCGCCGACTTTAAAAGGGCGGTCAAAAAGAAGCATGATGCCGCCAAATATATTTTTAAGCAGATCTTGCGTAGCAAACCCGACCGCTATAGCCACGGAAGCTAGAGCCGTTAGAAGCATCTCTTTTGGAGGACTATATATTACTTTTATTATTACTACTATAAAGAGCGTCCAGAGAGTTATTCTAAAAATGGGGATAAATCCTTTTATAGCTATTCTAACTTTAGCGCTCTTTTCTGCAAAAAAGCCCAATAATTTTGTAAAGAGAGTAATAAATATGTAAACAACAACAAAAAAGAACAACGTCCAAAGAATTTTTGAGAGAGAAAAAATCACAAAAAAATCCATAGGGTCAACCTTTAAAATGCTATCTTTTGGCAAGATATCTGCAGTGCAGAGTATTGGCACAAAAAAAGTAAAGAAAAGGATAGTTATAAATTTCATATCAGTACCTCCATGTTAGTGAATAAAATTTTTAGATGAGAGATAGTCATCTACCTGCTTATAGACGGCGGGATTTATATTATATTTTTTATGGGGCTGGATAAGCATCCCTTTTTCAAGCATCGGCATAAGCATCTTACGGCTCTTCTCAAGAGATTCATTCATAACAATAGAGAAGTCATGCAAAGTAAGTCCGTCATGGAGTACGAGCGCTTGGAGTGCAAAAAGAGCTTCAGGCGAGAGATTTTTAATAAAGGAGTAGTCAAAATCATCTATTTCCGTGACAAAGAGAGTCTGTTTATCTAGCTTCTCAATCGCTCTTGCCCAATACAGCAGGGCAAGAGAGATATTTCCGTTTGAGAGTTTGTGCAGCAGTTTAAAAAATCTCTCCTCTAACAAAGATTGTCTCTGCTCATCTTCCAAATTTTCATATATTCTGCTCTTTATACTCTCCTCTTTACTAAGAAACTCTATATTTAGATTTTCATGCTCGTTTCGTTTGAAAATTATCTCCTTAATGTTTTGAAGAGTTAACGGCTCCATAAAGATTTCACTCGTAAAGTAGTTTGAGATAGAGATTGTTTTGTCAAGAAAATACCAACTCCTAGGAGTAAAAACTCCAATCCAAAGCACCTTTTTTGTAGTGTAGGAGATAAGTTCAAAGAGTGTTTTAATACTCTCAAATCCGCCCACTTTTTTTAAAAACATATGATGCAGATTTTCTAAAATGATTATTTTTGCACTTTGAGTATCGTTTAAAAAATCGATAAGCCCCTCGTTAGTAGTGATATCTTTAGTTTTTAGCAGAGTGTTAAAGTAATTAAAATAGTCCTCTTTTGTATATATCTTCTCATGCAGCTCGCTTCTTATCAAGTCGGTATTGGGGATAGTGTCCAAAAATGAGTTTAATGTTGAACTGACTCCACACCCCTTTTCGCCGATTATCGCACACGTGACAAAACGGTTTTTTGTCCAGTTAGTAAAAGATTTTTGTAGCTCTGCTATCTCCTTTTCTCTATTTACAAAAAGACTCGGCTCAATGGGTGTAGACTCATAGAGCTTTTTATAGTTTGAAGGAAGTCTTAGCATGGCAGATTCGGTCTCTTGCATAAACTCTGATAGCTCAAAAGAGATAGGCGCCTTTTTGTCGACTACGCCAAATACTCTTTTTAACTTACCAATCTTCTTTTTTATCAGTAAGAACAAGCTTTTATCTTTTAAATTATCGGATTTATCGTCCATTAGGTAGCCCCGTCATTAAATCTTATTCTATTTTAGCATATTTATTTTTATTTGTGATGCATGCTCGACTTTTATGCTAAATGCCTCTTCGAGCGTTAGAGCGTTGATGAGGGAGAGTAAAACTCGGATAACTCCTGCGTGTGTTATGACTAGAATACGCTCTTTTTTAAGCGAGGGTAAAAACTCCAAGAAAAACGCTCTTACTCTCTTTGCAAACTCTTCATAAGGTTCGCCATCAAGGGCTTCTATCCATTGTGCAAAGTCTATGTACTCTATCTTACCCTGCGCTATTATCTGCTCAAAACTAAGCCCCTCATGTTCGCCCCATGATTTCTCTCTTAGCTTGTTTGAGTAGCTTGCCTCTTTTGCATGCAAGGAGTGCTTTAGAGTCTCTTTTGCACGTCTTAAGTCTGAGCAAAAAACTGCATCAAAGGTTAATACATCTAGCTCTTTTGCAAGCTCTTTTGCCTGAAGTTTTCCCTCTTTTGACAAACCGATATCGTTGTCTCCGTTGTAGCAGTTTTTATATTTTTTATCTACTTCGCCATGACGAACTAAGGTTAACTTCATACACGCAATCCAAAAAGTAGAAGATTGAGCAAAATCAGCTCCGTTACCTCAATACTAAAACCGTATATATCTCCACTAAAGCCGCCATATCTTTTTACAAATATGCTTTTTATAACAAATAAAACTAACAAGGCGCTAACAAAAAGAAGCAGTTTGTTATATGCTAGAACTATCAAAAATGAGTAAAAAAACGCTATGAGCATCTGCGGTTTTGTAAGCTCCTCTTTTGCCAAAGCACCCATTCCGTTTGGCGTGATGTATGGGTAAAAGTAGATTGCCAAAACAGCGTTTAGTCTTGAGAGCATAAGAATAAGGGGCAGAAGATAAAAGAGTTCAAAATGAGCTAAAGAGGAGGCTTTTGCTATCAAAAAAGTGCCACTTATTATCATTCCCATCCCGCCGACATGTGAATCTTTCATAACCTGCAAAGCTCTTTCTTTGGCAACATACAGACCATCAACCGTATCGCTAAATCCATCAAGATGAAGTGCGCCCGTGAGTAAAATCCAAACTCCAAAGATTATAACACCAAGATGAGTAGATGCTACAAGCGGGTTTAAAAGAGAGAAAATGCCCCACAAAATCAGACCGAGTAAAAAACCAACAAGCGGGTAAAACATCACTGCATAGCCGTTGATTCCTTTATAGAAATCGTGGACTTTGAAAAAAGGAACAGTTGTTAACATTGAAACTGCCAGCGCAAAACCTTTTAAAATATCTCTCATTTTATCCTCGTTGAGATGCCAGCTATAGTGTGATAGACTTCCTCGCATCCGCTTGCTATTAATTGAGATAGTTTTCCGCTGATATCTACAAACTCCCGTGCTAGAGCATTCTCAGGGATAACTCCGCATCCAACATCGTTTATAACAAAAATCACTGTTTTATCCAGCATCAAAATAGCTTCGAGTTCTTTTTTCATCTCACTAAAACCAAAGCCGTGATATAACATATTGTTTATCCACATACTTACGCACTCAACAAGCACTGCACTTTTTTGTTTTGAGATTATTTCAAAAAGTTTCAGAGGCTCCTCTACAGTTTCAAAGTTCTCTTTTCGGTTGAGTTTGTGAGCATCTATTCGCTTTTGCATCTCAGCATCTATAAACTCGGTCGTTGCGAGATAGACTGGCTTTTTGGATGCAATTTTTAGTGCATAACTCTCTGCGTTATATGATTTTCCGCTTTTAATACCACCGATAAAGAGTGCTTTTTTTGTTTTCATTTTGAAATTTTATCTAATGAAATGAAAAAGTTAGGTTTTATAAAAAGATTTATGTTTAAAAAAGCTGATGGGTGTGAAAAAACTCTGGCTTGTGTTTTAAGATTTGTTATAGCTTTTAGTGAAAATAATCAAAAAAAAATTATTATGTTTTTTAATATGCTATTTAACAAAAGAAAGGTATTATCTTTTATAATATAAAAAAACAAAAAGGGCTAAAATGTTCTTCGGTAAAAATGAAAAAAACAAAGCAGAGGTAGATGCAAAAGATAGGGAGATACAAAAACTTCAAAAGGAGCTTGAAGAGGCAGAAGCAAGAGTAAAGCAGCTTGAAAAAAAAGTGGTTGAGAGTAGTGAAGCGCAGATTATGAATAATCTTATCAAAGCATTAACCGAAGGTTTAACAGATGCTTGCGCAGTTGATATGAATCATCTTCAAGATGGATTGACGCAAAATTTAAAAGCTTTTGAGGAGATAGATAAAAGAGGACATAGCAATGAAAAAAATGCGGATGATTCTCTTTTGGATGTAAATGCTCTTATGCAGACAATGAACTCTTTGTTAAAGCACATTACAAGTACCTATGAACAAGTAAACACCCTCAATGGGAATGTTGAAAATATCTCAGAAGTTATCAATCTTATTAAAGATATAAGCGATCAAACAAATCTCTTAGCGCTAAACGCTGCCATAGAAGCAGCCCGTGCAGGTGAACATGGAAGAGGATTCGCCGTCGTTGCCGATGAGGTTCGAAAACTAGCAGAGAGAACACAAAAGGCTACAAGTGAAGTGGAGATATCGGTGCAAAGTCTTAAGCAAAACACGCAAGAGGTACACGCCCACTCTCAATCCATGGAGAAGTTATCAACAAGCTCAAACGAACAGATAGGGTCTCTGCAGCAAAAACTAAGCTCCTTGCATGATGGTTCCATAGAGATTGTACAAAGCAACCAAGATATAACAAATGAGATATTTATGGTTTTAGTCAAACTAGACCATCTTGTTTTTAAAGCAAAAGGCTACAAAACAGTCTTTAAGGGAGAGTCTCATAAAGAGTTTGCTTCTCACAAAGAGTGTCGTTTAGGTATGTGGTATGAAAGTGGAATCGGTCAAGAAAAGTTTAGTAAAACTCCTAGTTATACAAAACTTGAAGCCCCTCATGCTCGTGTTCATGATAATATCAAAAAAGCAGTTGATTGTGTAGCAAAAGGCACATGCACAAAAGAGGCAAATAATGTAATGACCTATTTTAGTGACGCAGAAAAAGCAAGTCATGAAGTTATAAATATTTTAGATGCGATGTTAAAAGAAGAGATAAACAGCAGACATAAATAAAAATACTCCATCCGCTCTTTGGATGGAGTGCGGTCTCTAGAAGAGTTAATCTACTTTGCACTCTTTCATAATTTTTTTCCAATCCAAATCAAACTTCTTCTTTACATAGGCTCTGTGGTGTGGGACGGTGCACTTTGAGCAATCTTGATGAATGGCTCCGCCGGCTGCAGATTTGGTACCGTTGTTAATGTCGCATCTGCTTAGTATTTTTACCTTGTTGTACTCACCTAACCCCTCGTCATTAAATCTAAAATTTGGACACCCGCAGAGGTAGCAGTTGAGCTTTTTTATGTCGTGACATTTTCTAGGTTCTTTGTAGAGCGGGCAGAAGTCATTCTCCTCTTTTACCATGTTCTCAAAGTCAAAATAATCGATGATTTCATCTTCACTCAAACCGCGCGCTACAAGCTTATCTACTATCTTTTTATGTTTTGCTCCATGTTGCGTAAACCACTCTTCATAACTCATAAAAGCATACTCCTTTTTTTAAGATCAAGTTTGTCATACATCGCTAACATGTTATGGTAGTCGTTATGAAGTGTCACGTCTATAAAAAACTCTTTTGCATCTAAAATTCGCACTGCTTTTTCAACTCTCTCTTGAGTAAATATAGCAAAAAGTCCATCCCTATACTCCTCAAAATCAAGCTCTGCTTCTTGCATGTGAATAAGTTCTGCAATAATATGTCCGAGTCTGTTTGCTCCAAACTCCAAAAGCTCAAGCGCCTGTGCCCTCTCGTCCAGAAGTAGATAGATTTGCGCTTTAAACTCTGCCATTGTAAAGTTGTTTTGAAATATCACACCGATGTACTTCTCCATGCTCAAAGAGTTGTCAAGCGACTCTACTTCGTCTAATATATCCTCAGGGTTGTAATCGTTAAAGTTTAGTACCATGTCCCGAATAGCTTTTGCGCTGTTTTTGTTGTTATAGAGCAGATCTTCCATTGGGTAAACTTCAGAGATACCAGGAATAAGAATTTGACATGAGTAAAAATCCAGATAGTTATACTGGCGGGTATATATCTCCTTGCCCATTTTGTTTGCAATATTTATCAAAAAATCAAACTCATCATCTATACTCTTTGCGTTATATCTCCACGGCGAAAACTCAAAGCTTTTTTTTGCGCTTAAAAATCCAAACCCGAGTTTCCCGTTAGAGTCCACAAAGTGCGATTCAAGATTGAAACTGTCGGCGACTATACTCATGTCAAATGTTGGAACTTCAAACGTATCAAGTTCATCGATGTTTCGCCCTTGCATAAGCTCTGTCATAGTTCGCTCCAGACTCACTTCTAAAATAGGATGTGCACCAAAGGAGACAAAAAGTGTGGAGTTTTTAGGGTTTATAAGAGAGATGGCAGTTACTGGAAACTCTCCGCCGAGTGAAGCATCAAGCACCTCCACAAAATAACCTTTATCTCTAAGCGCCTCCAAGTCGCTGCTAACTCTTTTAAAAGAGCCTACAATCTCATCGGGAAATTTTGGCAACGCATAGCCGTTTTTAATAATTTCTAGTTTAGCGTAGCGTTCATATATCTCGCTAAGTGCCTGAACTTGAGCCTCTTTTGGCGTATTACCGGTTGCCAACCCGTTGCTTACATAGAGGTTGCTTAAGATATTTAGAGGAAAATAGACCTCTGTTTTATCGCTCCGTTTTACAAATGGCAGAGTAAGTATCTTGTCAAAAAAATTACTGTTATAGTCAACCAAATCCTCATCGCTTAATTCCCCATTGACATCATAGATACTCAAAAGCTCTTCATTTAGGTATGCTCCGCCAAACGTAAACAGTTTTTCATCAGGGTAATATTTACGGTTTGGAAGGTAAAAGTCGATAAAAAAGTTATTTGTTTGAAGCCTCTCTATATATTCGCCTAAAGCACTTGCCGTTGAAGCTTCTGCTAGGACTCCTTTGCCGTTTGAGTAGATATGTTTTGGTGCTTCAGCGGAGCTTAGATTTACCGAATAACAGTTTTGCAGAGGGTGTTTTTGTTGTGAAAAGTTCACTTTACATCCGACATCTTCTAGAACTTTTTTCATTTTTGAAATCGACTCCTCTAAAGGAGCTGTTTTTGATAAGATATTCATGGTTTCTTCCTAATAATAAGATATATAAAAAATGGTCCGCCGATAAGTGCAGTTACTATTCCGATAGGCAACTCGCTTTGCGAGGATAATGCTCTTGTTATTGTGTCACAAAAAACCAAAAAAAATCCCCCAAACAGAGCTGTTTTTATGATGCGTCTGTTTATGGTAGAGGGGTGAATTTTTGCAACGATATGTGGAGTTATAAGTCCTACAAAACCAATGGGTCCGCTGATGCTTGTCAGCGTACCGATAGCAAAGGAGGAGAGAACAAGAAGTATGCGGGTTGTTTTTTTCGTATCAAGCCCTTTTAGTTTTGCCCCCTCATCTGAAATACCCAAGAGTTGAAGCTCAAAGCGGTACATATAAACGACACTAACCAAAAGAGCAGCTATAAAACCAACTATAAGAGGATTCTGCCACCCAATTGTGGAGAGTGAACCCATGGTAAAGCGAATGAGCATATCGTTTTGCATAGCACTTCCTAGATAAAAGATTATCATAAGCGCAGAGGTATAAAAGAGTGAGAGAGCTATTCCGAGCAGCAAAAGCGACTCATGGTGAGCGTTTCTTAAAAACTTTGAGAGATAAAGAAGTAAAAAAACAGTAAAAAGCGCTCCAAAAAAGCCAAAAAGGTGAATAGCGGTTATACCAAAAAAGATACTCCCCAAGCCCAGCTTTATGGCAACTCCTGCCCCCAAAACGGCACCGCTTGAAACCCCAAGAGTGTAGGGTGTCATAAGTGCATTGCGAAAGAGTGTTTGAAAAAGAAGACCGCAAATAGAGAGGATAGCTCCCGCAAAAAACGCAAACAAAACACGGGGCACTCTAAGCTCAAAAAAGATGCTCGAAGCAAGAGTGGAAAAATCAAAAATTTCGCCCAACTCAAGCGAAACTGAGCCGATAAAAGGGGAGATTAAAAAGATAAAGGCTAGAAAAAACCATACTGTATATCTACTCATACTTTACCGCCAATGAGCAAAACCCAACCCCGTAGAGCTCTTTTAATACCTCATCATCAAAAAAATCTTTTCCATAAAGATGAGCATTTTTATCTTTTATAAAAAGTATAGGATTTTCTACATAACAAGCAAGGTGAAGATCATGTGTTATAAGTATGACTTGATGCGTTACCTTGAGCTTTTTTATATAAGAAGCAATTATTTTTGAGTTGTGCGGGTCAAGGTTTGCAGTAGGCTCGTCAAAGATGATGATTTTACTCTCCTGCGCAAGTGCTGCGGCGATGAGTGCGAGCTGCTGCTCCCCTGAGCTTAAAGAGAGAAGAGTATGCGCCTTTAGATGCTCAAGTCCTAGAAGTTTTATCTTCTGTTTTGCTATCTTCTTATCTTCATGTGAATACTCGAAAAAGCTTTTTTTATGCGCAAATCTTCCCAAAAGTACAAACTCCTCAAGGGTTATAAACGAATCGTAAATTTCTAGTTTAGCAGGAATGTAAGAGATGCCCTTTGCCATCTCTAAAAAGGAGAGTTCTTTGATGTTTTTGGATTCTATGCTTACTTCGCCGCTAAAGTCTATGAGATTACAGATAGCTTTTGCCAGCGTACTTTTGCCTGAACCATTTGCACCAAGAATGCTTAAATGCTCATCTATCTTGATGTTGATATTTTGTAAAATAACATCACTAAAATAACCGCAAGAGAGGGATTTTAACTCAATCATCTGCTCATCTCTTTGCAAAGTCTGGTAATTGTCTGTGCGACTCTGTGGGAGGGGATATTTATATAACTCTCATCCACGATTGTTATATGTCTGTTTTTACTTGCGTTAGTTGGAAGCAGGTGCCAGGCTAAGAGTGCTTTTTCTTTGTTAACAAGGCTGTTTGAGGCTTCTGAATGAAGTATTATTATTTGGTCTGGATTTAGTGCTATAACATTTTCATAACCTAAAACAGGTTGGTTAGTTTGGTTAGCGCTGTATGCGTTAGTATTGCCGCAAAGCGTAATAATGTCGTCAAACAGGATATTATTGCCCGCTATATAGATGCCGTTTCTTAAATCTTCTTGCAGCCCATAAACTATCATGACTTTATGCGAATTTTTATTTTTAGGAATGTTTTTTATAGCCTCATCGATACTTTTTACAATCTCTTTAGAGCTGACGCAGAGTGTGTTTGAGAGTTCTATAATGGCGCTTTTTATATCGTTGATGCTTTGGAGTTTGAGCATCAGGGTTTTGATATTAAATTTTTTTAATTTCTCTAAAGTTGCTTGATTAAAATCTTGACCGATGACTAGAGTAGGAGATAGAGCTATGATTTTTTCTAAGTTTGGGCTTGAATAATTTCCTATGAGAGGTAAAGCTTGAGCCTCTTTCGGATAGAGCGAATACTCGCTTGTAGCAACCAAATTACCACCTTTTTGTAGTGCGTAAACTATCTCTGTGATGGAGGGGCTAAGAGAGATGATTCTCTCATTGCCAAAAAGCGTGAGCGTAAAAAATAGCAGTAAAAAAAGAGTTTTTATGCTCACCTCATCTCCTTAGATTTTTAGTTTAAATCCTGCCATTGCAGTGGTTGTGAAATTTAGAGGGTAGATAGCGTTATCTTCTATCCATAACCCATTCTTTTGGTTAAACAGATTGTTTATTTTAGCAAAAAGTTCCAAACTATCTTTTGTGTAGCTTATTGAGATATCCGTACTCTTGTATGCTTCTTGTTTTTGAGCAAAATCATTATTAAAATCACTTGCTGCATAGGCTTTTGAGCGGTAAACTTGAGTTAATGCCAGAGTAATATTTTTGTTAGCAAGATAACTAAGCGTTGCTTTTAGGTTGTGATCTGAAACGCCGGGCAGGTCATTTCCCGAGTAATCTTCGCCATTTTCAACCTCTTCATCTATCTTTGCTTGAACATAGTTATAGTTAAGAGCAAGATTAAGATTCTCACTCATAATCCATTTGTCATAAACATCAAAACCGTATTTGTATGATTTGTCTATGTTTGTGTTTTTAGAGTTTATATGAGTCGAATCAGCGTAGTAGTAAATCTCATTTTCCAAATCAACATAAAAAAAAGAGATTTTAAATTTGTTGTTAGGCATAATGCAGTTAAATCCAAACGTAAAACTATCTGTTTTCATCGGACTTATAAAGCCGTTAAATGTTCCTCCATAGTTGAAAAACCTGTCAATATCGGGAGCCTGATATGCATGAGCATAGTTTATAAAAAAGGATTTTTCTTTATCAAGAGCATAGTTATAGCCAAGCTCTGCGCCATAAAGTGAGTGCGCATCTTTTAGTGATGCGACTGAGCCTTTATAATCATATGAAACTTTTTCATATCTGTAGCCTGCTTTTACAGAGTGGTTGTTAAATTGTTGATTACCCATAACAAAACCTGCAAGATTCTCTTTGTTTGTCTCATCCCCGTAAGCTGTCCGCTCTCCCTCAAAACCCTCAATCCCAGCAATTAGCATCATATTTTTACTCTCATACTCAAGAGTGGTTTTTGCAGAGTTGTAAACATACTCTGAAATTGACGAGTATGTTATATAGTTAGATTTCTTCTCCTCACGGTTAATGTCAATATTTAAAGAGAGATTGTTGCCCAAATAGTAGCTCAAACCTCCGCTTATGGCATCTGTGTCAAATTTTTGCTCAGTCGCACCCCAGTTTGAAGCTCCCGCTTGCGCAGCATCATCGTTATACTCATCAAGCGTCAAATAGCTTCCATAGATAACATCTGTTCTTGTAAAGGAAGCGCCTGCTCTTAGCTCTAACGCATTAACGGGAATATATGCTATGTTTAACGTACCTGTTTTTAGAGAACTTTCATCCTTGCTTCCTTGGCTATTTATGGTGCGAGTGCCATCACTTTTTTGTGCCTCGCCGCTTGCCGAGATAGAGAGTTTTTCATCATTGTGTCCCAGATAAAAGGAACCATCGACCATGCCATCTGTTCCGCCGTAAAGAGTTATCTCCTTAGAGCTATTTCGTTTGGTGATGATGTTTATGACACCGGCATTTGCTCCATCTCCGCCGACTACGATTCCGCTTGATTTTATAATCTCCAAACGCTCTATTGAAGCAGGAGAGATAGCGGACAATAGAGGTGGAACCATATCTATGTTATTGATTTTTTTGCCATTTATCGTGATGACTATATTTTGATACCCATTTCCTATCCCGTAACCTCTCATATCGAGCCTTTGAGAGAAAGGATTTCCGTAAGAGGGTACAGTTGCAACTGAGGTTTGCTGATTTAAAAACTCATAAACATTTTGAACATGAGCCTTTTGTATATCCTCTGCCGTGTAAATCTCTACGGCATCAGTAGACCTAAGCTCGTCCGTTTTTATGGCAGTTGAGGTAATGGCTAGAGGTTTTAGCTCAATGTTTTGAGCAACTAATATGCTTGAGGCAAGCAGGGATAAGAGTATATTTTTTTGCATAGTTAATTTCCATTATTTTTGTTATTGATTAGGATGAGAAAAGTTATGCAGAGGGAGGGGAGTTGTTTTTTACTTTTAGAGGTTTGCCATCAAGTGTGCAGATAGAGACGCTTGCGGCAGAGATTTTTTGTAGTGAAATATAAGCTTGAATGGCAACTAATGAGAAGTATCTTTTACCAAACCCTTTAGGAATCATTCTGTTTAAGCCTTTTTAAGTTTTCACAATTATAACTAAAAAGTTAGATAAACTTATAGTTATGAAACTATCACATTTAAAGCAAATTACCGCTTATTTGCAAAAATTTAAAAAAATCTCTGCCATTTATAGAGTAAGCGACACTATTATAAAAGTCGTTTTTGACAGGGATGATGAACTTTACTTTGAGATGCAGCGCTCAAACTCTAGAATATTTAAGTGTGCTTCTTATGCCCGCTCAAAAGTTTATAATGCACCGTTTGACGTGCTTTTGGCAAAACGGTTTAATCGTGCAAATATTCTGCATATAGAGCTTTTTGGCGGCGATAAAATAGTAAGATTTAAAACCTCGGTAGCATCAGCATATAAAGAGGAGATTACATACTTACAGGTTGAGTTTACGGGAAAATATACGAATATTATTATCCTTGATGAGAATGAAGTAGTGCTTGAGGCGCTTCGCCATGTTGATATATTTTCATCATTTCGTGAAGTAAGAGTCGGGCAGAAGCTCTTAGATGTTCCGCAGGCTCCCTTTGAGGCAAAAGAGTATCCCATTGAAGATGTCGAGCAGTTTTTGTATGAGGAGTACAAAAAGGAGATGGAAGATAAACTCTCCTCGCTAAAGAAGCAAAAAATCTCACTTTTGAACAAAAAACTCAAAAAACTACAGAAGCTTTATGAGAGTTTAGATGATGAAAATGAACTTGAAGCCCAAGCAGCAAAACAGAACCATTTTGCAAATCTTATTTTGGCAAACATGCATAAAATCAAGCCATATCAAAAAGCTATAGAGGTGGATGATTATGAGGGAGAGAAGGTAAAAATCGAGCTTCATAAGGAGTTCTCATCAGTTGCTATGATGGCAAATTCGCTCTTTGCTAGGAGTAAAAAAGCAAAGCAGAGAGCTTCGCATCTGCATATAGAAAAAGATTCGTTGCTTTCAAAAATAGAGCATATGAAGCTCTTTATCCATACGGTAGAAGAGGCAAAAGATGTCGCAAAAATTCAGCTTCTTTTTCCAAAAAATGTTCAGGCTAAAAAAGTAAAAACAAACGACTCTATCGAGGTTTTTTGGGTAGAGGGCTATAAGGTAAGTCTAGGTAAAAATGAAAAAGGCAATGTAGAACTGCTCCAAAATGCGCGAGCAAAAGATATTTGGCTTCATATGAAAGAGCGCCCCTCCGCGCATGTTATCATCACAACCGACAAACAAAATGTCCCCGTGTCTGTAATAGAGAGTGCGGCAAGGTTATGTGTGGATTTTACAATGTTTGATAAAGGGCGCTATTTGGTCGATTATACTCCACGAAGAGAAGTTAGTATCCAAAATGGTGCTAATGTACTGTATAATAAGTACAAAACAGTAGAGGTTGATACTCGTTAATGCCACAGCGGCTAACGAAATAAAAAGGAGTCGTTCTTTTTACGGACAAATAAATGAAGGTATTCCTTCATTTTACAAAGTAAAATTAAGGGAGATAGGATGGCGGTAGGTTTAGTCGGAAATGCAATTTATGTAAATCAGCAAACAGCGTCTGCAACCTCCTTGCAAAACGCTCATAACAATCGCATAGAGTTTCAAAATATGGTTGCTCAAGCTGCAGCGCAAGAGAAAGAGAAAGAAGTTCTAGAAGTTCGTCCTGCGGAGGAGGTTCATGAAATTGACCCTGACCGTGAGCATGAAAAAAATGAGGCAGATCAAGAGACTGCAAGAAACAAGAAACGGGAAAGCTCTAAAGAAGAAGAGAGCTCTACTCCTCTGCACATACTTGATATTAAAGTGTGATAGGTTATAATATTTTTTATATATTTTCACAGGATTTTTTATGAGTATATTTACGGCTTCTAAAGAGAGGGCAACTACAGGTTTGGCGCTTATTGCCGGAGTGCTGATTATAGGTATTATAGACAATTTTTTTCTTATGTGGCTCTTTCTTGGAGTAGTCTATCTTCTTGCCTTTAAAGAGGCAATGAGCCTTTTTGATATAAAAAAGAACGATTTAATATACTACGCTGCAGGCTTGTGGCTTATCGCGGCTTTCTACCCTTACAGCGACGATCTTTTTGTTTTAGCAGGCGTTATTTATGCGAGTGCGGTTGCTTTTAATAGGGAGCTTACTTGGAAAAACTTTTTTGTGTTTATCTACCCCACTGCAGGAATGCTTTTTATCTTTAGCATGTATCAAGAGTATGGAGTAATCTCTCTTTTCTGGCTTTTGGTAGTTGTTGGCATGACGGATGTCGGGGCTTATGCAGTAGGCAAAAGTATCGGCAAAACTCCTTTTAGCGCCACCTCTCCGAATAAAACAATGGAGGGCGTAGTAGGTGGAGTTGTCGTGGCAACTATAGGCGGTATGTTTGTAGGTCTTGGCATAGTTGATTTGGGTATTTCATTTATAATCTCTTTTATGGTTGCGGTTGGCTCGATTTTTGGTGATTTGTTTGAGAGTTCGCTAAAAAGAACGGCAGGCGTAAAAGATAGCGGAAATATTTTACCCGGACACGGCGGAATGCTCGATAGAATAGACGGCTACCTCTTTGGCGCAATCGTTATGCTTGTTCTTCTTCGAGGGCTGGTTTAGTTGATTATATGACAAAATGTCATATAATTTAAGTAGTTAAATAAAAATAGCTATATTGGGTATAAAAAATGAGGAAGTGTTATGAAAGTTCCAAATTTAATTAATTCCAATAAGCTATTAGAGGGAAAATAATAGAAATGTTAACCTATATTGATTTATTTTGTGGAGCAGGTGGTTTTTCACTTGGTTTTGATAAATCAGGATTTCAAAATATTTTTTCTATAGATATTCAAAAAGATTTTTGTGAAACATATCAAGCAAACTTTCCTAAGCATAAATTAATTCAAAAAGATATAACACAGCTTGAAAATGAAATGATACTTGAATTAACTAGTAGTCAAGAAGTTGATGTGATTATAGGTGGACCACCATGTCAAGGTTTCAGTATTGCAGGTAGTATAGGAAGAAAATTTATAGATGACCCTCGAAATAGATTATTCAAAGAATTTGTAAGAGTAGTAGGGGTAGTTCAGCCAAAATACTTTGTTATGGAAAATGTTGCTAGATTATATACACACAATAAAAATAAAACGAGAGAAGAGATAATAGAGGATTTTAATAAACTTGGGTACGAAGTAAAATGTCAAATTTTAAATTCGGCTGATTATGGTGTTCCTCAAGTTAGGAAGAGAGTTATATTTTTAGGTTCAAGAGTTAATTATAATATTACTTTTCCAATCAAAACTCATACAAACTATAAAACAGTTAAAGATGCAATAGAAGATTTGCCAAAGTTGAATTCAGGAGAAGAATCGACACTTTTAAATCATAAAGCGATGAAACATACACCGCAAATGCTTCATAAAATGAGTTTTGTAAAAGATGGTGGAACGCGAGAACATATACCTCAGAATGTGAGACCTAAAAGTGGAGATGTAAGAAAATATATAAAATATAATAGTGAGAAACCTTCTATTACTATTACCGGTGATATGCGAAAAGTGTTTCATTATTCCCAAAACAGGGCTTTGAGTGTTCGAGAATTAGCAAGACTTCAAACATTTCCAGATAGTTTTGAATTTAAAAGTAGTAGCATTGCGCAACAACAACAGGTGGGCAATGCTGTTCCACCATTAATGGCAGAAGCAATTGCAAAACACTTAAAAAATATGATAGAAAATAGTAGCAATTAAATGATTTTTGATAATAAATACCCAAAAGTAAATTATATTGGGAATAAAGAGAAGCTAGCTAATTGGATATGTGATTATTTTCCAAAAGACATACAATCAGTTTTTGATGCTTTTAGTGGAGGTTCTTCTATTGGTTACGAAGCGAAAAAAAGAGGTCTGAAAGTTGTTAGTAATGATATATTAAAAATCAATTATTATCTAGCTAAGTCATTAATTGAAAATAATCAAGAGATATTAAATGAAGATGATTTAAACATACTTTTTAGTGGTAATACAATAAAAGGATTTATGTATAAAAATTATTCTGAGGTTTTCTTTTTTCCACAAGAGTGCATGGAATTGGATTTATATAGAAAAAATATAGATAAATTATCTTCTGAATATAAAAAATCAATCGCGTACACTTTAATCCGTAGAGCGATGGTAAGAAAAATGCCTTATTCAAGGTTTAATCTAAATTGGGAAAAAATCAAACAGCTTAGAGATGAAGAGTATAGTTATGCGAAATATAAAAGAAAAAGAGCGTATCATAATGAGTCATTTAAAAGTCATATTATAAAAAACCTTCAAGATTATAATAAAGCTATTTTTGATAATCAACAATCAAATGAAGTATATAATGATGATGCATTTGATTTGTTAAACAAAGTTAGTGCAGATGTAATATATTTAGACCCGCCATATACCGGAACTATGAATAATTATTTTGGATTTTACGGTTTAATTGATGAGTATATTCATTCTAAAAAATTAAAGCCCTTTGAAAATAACTTTATAGATAAAAAATCTTCATTAGAACTTTTTGACAAGTTATTTTCAAATCTTTCAAACTTTAAATATTGGCTTTTGAGTTACAACAATAATTCATACCCTTCAAAAGATGAATTAATCAGTATAATCAGTAGATATTCCAATGATATTCAAGTTATAGAAAAACCGCATGATTATAGAGTAACAGGCAAAGATAAAAAGAGTAAAAATACTGAGTATTTGTTTATCATTAGAAATAATAAATTTGAGGAAAAATAATGGCTGAACAAAAATATGAAAAATATTGGAGTGTTACATTAGCATATACTGCTATTTATGGGAAAAATTTCAATTCAGTTTTAGAAGTAATAGTAAACTTTATAGATAATAATGATACATCAAAATATACACCATCTTTATACAATAATCTGCAAAACGAGGTAAGTCAAGTTAATGGCTTAAAAGATACATCATTAAGAAAAAGTATCAACCAGTTTGTCAAATTAGGTTTTATAAATTATCAATTAAAAACATATCATCCATTGGCAAAATTATTTTTAACTTCAAAGTTAAAACAACAGAAGAAGACAATTTTTTCTAGAATTGTTTATGAAAATTCAAGTTTTGATAGAGATATTACAGTTAGTTCTCAGAAAAGAGAAATAAATTTTTTACTAAAAACTTTAGAAGAACTTGGCAGTCTTACAAAAAAAGATATTGTTGCTTTAATGACACAAAATATTAATGATTTTCCAAAAGGGTATTTAACTGAAAATGAACTTAATAAAGCAAAAGAAAATGCGGATGAAATAGAATTTTATTTAAGAAAATATAATCAGGTTAATCATTTTAAATCTATACTAGGATATTTAGATGATTTGATTTTTATTGATGGAGTGTTGTATTTTGAAGAAGATGCACATATTATATTAAAAGAAAAGTCAACTAACAAAATATCTAAACGAGATAATTATTTACACAGGATTTATAAAAATCAATTAAAAGAAGAAGTATATGAGAAATTACATCAAACAAAATGTATGGTTGAAAAATTATCTTATCCTTCATTGGTTGCAAGTCATATTAAACCATTTATTCAATCAGATGATAAAGAAGCTTATGACCCAAACAATGGGTTGTTATTAAGTAGAAATATGGATATTTTATTTGATCAGGGGTATATCTCATTTCAGGATAATGGAAACATAATATATTCAAATCAACTTAGTGAAGATGTCAAAGATTATTTAAGTAGTTATACTTTAGACAATAATTTTATAAACAATAAGAGATTAGATTATCTTGATTATCATAGAGAAAATATTTTTGAAAAAAAGGTTTTTATTTGATACTTCTAGGTTCTACCGGTTCTATCGGCGTAAATACATTAGAGGTTGCAAAAAAGTTTTCAATAGTAGTTGAAGCTCTTGTCGCAGGCAACAATATAGAACTCTTAAACAAGCAGATAAAAGAGCATAATCCAAAAGTTGTGGTCATTGCGGATAAAGCAGATGTCTCAAAAGTAAATCACAGTAGCGTTTTTTATGGGCAAGATGCCATCTTAAAAGTGATAGAAGACTCTTCAAGTGAGTTGGTTGTAAATGCTCTCGTTGGCTTTTTGGGGCTTCATCCTACACTCACTGCTTTATCATGCAACAAAAGAGTGGCTCTTGCAAACAAGGAGTCTCTTGTCGCATGTGGCTCATTTATAGACACTTTAAAGATTCAGCCCATAGACAGCGAACACTTTGGGCTTTGGTACTTGATGCAAGAGAGACCTTTTGAGCGGATGATTATCACGGCAAGTGGCGGTGCTTTTCGTGACTGGGATATAAAAAAACTTCGCAACGCTACTCTTGCAGACACACAAAAACATCCAAACTGGTCTATGGGACAAAAGATAACCATAGACAGCGCTACTATGGTTAACAAGATATTTGAACTCCTAGAAGCTAGATGGCTCTTTGGAGAGGGAAAATATGATGCAATCATTGAGACAAAATCACTTATCCACGCACTTATTGACTTTAAAGATGGCTCAACAACAGCTCACTTTGCAAATGCCAGCATGCAGCTACCTATTGCTTTTGCACTTAACGCTAAAATGGATGAAAATATACTCCCTCATGTGGATTTACTAAAAGTCGGCTCTTTGGAATTTCGTGAAATCAGAACAGATAGATACCCAATCTGGCAGATAAAAGATGAACTTTTAAAAAATCCTGCAAGAGGAACAGTCATAAATGCCGCAAATGAAGCTGCAATAAAGAAGTTTATAGCTCGTGAGATAGGCTTTATGGATATAGCAAAAAATATCATAAAAGCCTACGAGAAGTTTGATACAATGCCAAAAAGCGTAGATGATGTGTTTGCAATAGATAGAGAAGTTAGAAGATACATAGGATAGCTTTATATAACTATAGGATAGAAAATTTTATTTTTGTACTATGGTTTTGAATATTTATGCTTAAATATTTTACCAAAAGGATAGATCTTGATACTCTCAATTGAAAGCTCATGTGATGACAGTGCTATTGCAATAACTGAGATTGCTACAAAAAAACTTGTTTTTCATAAAAAAATATCTCAAGAGTTGGAACATAGTGTTTATGGTGGGGTTGTTCCAGAGCTTGCAGCTAGGCTTCATGCAGAAGCGCTTCCAAAGATTTTAGAGGAGTGCAAGCCCTATTTTAAAGATTTAAAAGCAGTTGCGGTTACTTCTTCTCCGGGGCTTACAGTCACTCTTATTGAGGGAGTCGTTATGGCAAAGGCCATCTCTATCGCTCTAAATATTCCCATAATCGGAGTAAATCATCTTATCGGGCATATATATTCTTTGTTTATAGAAAAAGAGACACAGTTTCCGCTAACTGTTCTTTTGGTATCAGGCGGGCATACGCAGGTTATGGAAGTAAAAAACCTTCAAGAGATAAAGACGGTTGCAAAAAGTATGGATGACAGCTTTGGAGAGAGTTTTGACAAAGCGGCAAAGATGATGGGACTTGGTTATCCGGGGGGACCGCTTATAGAAAAGCTTGCACATGACGGAGATAGAAAAAGACACAACTTTACCATTCCTCTGCATCAGTCACCACTTATTGCCTTTTCATACTCTGGACTAAAAAACTCAGTTAGACTAGCTGTTGAAAAAGCTAATGAGAGCGAGTACAAAGACATAGCGGCTTCTTTTGAGTATATTGCGGTTGCGCATATTGTTCAAAAACTCAAAAAGTATTTTAAAACAGTTCGGCCAAAAACTTTTGCTATTGTTGGCGGTGCTAGTGCAAATCTCTATCTTCGCTCGCAGATAGAGAAGCTTTTAAATCCTTACGGAGCAAAGCTGCTTTTGAGTGAACTACAATACTGTTCGGATAATGCTGCGATGATAGGAAGGGTTGGAGTTGAGATGTATGAAAAAGGTCTGTTTAGTTCGCTTGAGGAGTTAGAAGTTTGTCCAAAAAGTGTCATTTAACTTAAGAAATGCTTGGCGTTAAGAGGGCTTTTTTTTAATTAAGAGTTAAATTATCCCATTTCAAATATACTTCTTCTACAAAATGTAATAAATCATATTGACACGAATGTGTCAAGCTTTAGTGCCTTGGTGGCTAGCGTAGATGGTGGAATTGCTTCTGACATCGTTTAAAATAAAATTAAGGATTAAAAAATGGCAACTACAAAATTCAAAGGTACAGACGTAGAATTATTAGGAAATGAAGTAAAAGTCGGTGATAAAGCACCTGAGGTTACGGTTGTAAACTCTGATGGTTTAGGTGATGTGGTAGTTGGTGGCGCGCAAGGTGTAAAGCAGCTAATTATCGTTGTTCCATCATTAGACACTGCTGTATGTGCTGCTGAAACTCGTAACTTTAATACAAAAGTTGCAAAATTAAATGGTGTTAAAACTACTGTTGTTTCTATGGATTTACCGTTTGCATCAGGAAGATTTTGTGCTGCAGAGGGAATTGACAATTTAACTGTTGCATCAGACTTTAGAAACAAAGAGTTTGCAAAGGCTTATGGAGTTTTACTTGGCGGTTCTGTTCTTGCAGGCGTTACATGTAGAGCTATTTTTGCGGTTGATGCAAAGGGTATCGTAACCTATAAAGAGATTGTCCCTGAAATCACTGAAGAGCCAAACTACGACGCTGCAATCGCTGCAGTTAAATAATCAATTAACCTCCTTCTTCTTCTCTTAGTATAGGGTTTTTACCCTATACCAATCAAGTAAAATTTTGATACAATAATCCTATCTATTTAGAAGGATTTTATATATGAAAAAAGTTTTATACACCCTTGTATGCACAGCAGTTCTGGCTTCTAGCGCTATGGCTGATATTGCGCGAGTTGAGATGGGTGCGGGTGCATGGATGCAAACTCCAAAAGGCACTGCAACCTATACTGATGGCGGAGCTGATGGCAGTTACACTTCAAGCGAAAAAGATAGTACAGAGGCTTATGTTTGGATGCTTATAAAGCATCCTGTTCCTATATTGCCAAATCTTAGGTTAGAGTATGTAAGTCTTGAAGACAGTGGTGTGGCAAGTGGGCAGTTTAAAGATTTTAATATTGGCACGGGAAACTTTACCACTCTCTCTTATGATATGAAACAGTATGACATTATTCCCTACTACAATATTCTTGATAACACAGCTTGGATAACGCTTGATTTGGGTTTAGATATTAAAATCATTGATGCATCTTACACGGCGGCTCCGTCTGCGCCATTTGCAGGCTATAGCGACAGTGTAACTTTTGCTATTCCGCTTCTATATGCAAGAGCAAGAGTTGAGATACCATCAACAGATATTGGTCTAGAAGCAGATATAAAGTACATTACAACGGGTGATTCTACTGTTTATGATATTAGGGCAAAAGTTGATTATACTTTAAGCTTTATTCCAGTTATAGAGCCTGCTTTAGAGATTGGTTATAGAATGCAGAAGTTAGATATTGATGAAAGCAGTATTGATGCGATACTAGATCTTGACTTCTCAGGTTTTTATGCGGGGTTAATGGTTCGTTTTTAGATTTTAATCCATCCATTTTTGAGGGTCGTAGCCGTCACTTGGTCGCACGACTCTCTCCTTTGGTAGCTCTTTTACCATAGTCACTACTTCGGCAGAATCAACGGGACTTTTGCCTAAAGAATTTTCAACCTCTTTAAATCCATGCCTTTTAAAAAAACCAATACTTTTTTCACTCTTTAGTACACTTACGCTCATCTGCTCAAAAAGTGCCCCCGCTTCTAAAAATAGCTGCTCAAGCATAGCAGAACCTATGCCTTTAGCTCTAAATTCAGGTTTTACCCCGATGGTAAGAACAGGCGTTTTCTCATCTATATAACCGTTTGCATTATCCTCTTTGCTTAGCACTCTTATCCATGCTGCACCTGCAATTTTATGCCCACTTAAAGCATAAAGTCCCAAATCTTTTGTTGAGAGACCGTAAAATTTACTGTAAGTTTCTAGCTCTAAAACATCTTTAACAGTTTTAGCGACTTCATCAAGACGATAGGCGAAGTGCAGTATGCCGGTTGCGATTTTTTGCTCTGAGGATCTTAAAAAATATAGAGTTGGTGTCATCTTGTATTACGCCAGAGATAGTCCGACTTTTCCTTTTTCTTCATCTATTGAGATAACTTCTATTTGAGGCAGATATTGGTTGAGAGATAGAACTTCAAGCGGATGAGAGACTCTTTTTGCACTCATCTTTGAGATGTGAATCATGCCGTCATTTTTTAACCCAATATCCACAAATGCCCCAAAGTCTGCAATATTTCGCACAACTCCCGAGACAAAACTTCCCACTTTTAGCATCTTTATATCCGTTATGCCATCTTTAAACGGTATGGGCGGTAACTCTTCTCTGGGATCAAAACCGGGCTTACGAAGCTCTTTTATGATGTCTTTGAGTGTCTCTATTCCAACACGAAGTTCTTTTGCTTTAGCTTCTATATCTATCGTTGTCAAATCCAAACCGATTAGTTTCTTTGCAACTTCATAACTCTCAGGATGGATACCGCTGTTATCAAAGGGATTTTTTGCATCTTTTATGCGGATAAATCCTGCTGCCTGCTCATAAGCTTTTTTGCCTAAGCCTTTTACTTTTAAAAGCTGCTCTTTTGTTTTAAAAGTTCCATTCTCTTCTCTAAAAGCTATGATATTTTGGGCGATTTTTGAGCCTATTCCTGCTACATAAGATAAAAGTGAAAGTGAGGCTGAGTTTATATCCACTCCTACTCGGTTAACCAAATCAACAGTTACATCTGTTAGCTTTTTTTCCAAAAGTTTTTGGTCAACATCATGCTGATACTGCCCTATGCCTAAAGATTTTGGGTCAATTTTTACAAGTGCCGCCATCGGGTCTTGGAGTCTTTGAGCGATAGAGATAGCGCCTCTTATGGTTACATCAAGATTTGGGTACTCCTGCGAAGCTATCTTTGAAGCGGAGTAAACTGATGCTCCCGCTTCTGAGACAACTGTGTAGTTGAGCTTTGCTCTCTCTTCTTTGTTGATTCTCGCAAAAAACTCTTGCGTCTCTCTTGAGCCTGTTCCATTGCCGATAGCTATCCCCGTTATGTTATACTTGTTTGTTAGTGTTATAACCTTGTTTCTAGAGTTCTCATAATCCCTCTGAGGCTCTGTAGGGTAGATAACGCATGATTCAAGGTAGTTTCCATTTTCATCAATAACAGCGAGTTTGCATCCTGTCCTAAAAGCAGGGTCAACGCCTAAAATCACTCTTTTTGTAACGGGAGGAGTCATTAAAAGCTGATTTAGATTTTTGCCAAAAACGGAGATTGCGGCACTATCGGCCCTCTCTTTTAGCTCAACGTGAACTTCTCTCTCAAGTGAGGGAAGCAGTAGTCGTTTTAGTCCATCTCTGTATGCTTCAAAAAGCAGCTCTTTTGATGTTGAAGCATGACGGGGGATTTTGTACTCTTTTATATTTGCTTCTATTTTTTCTATGTCGATGCTTATTTTTACACTCAGTTCTTTCTCTTTTACGCCGCGCATAATGGCAAGATAGCGGTGAGATGGAATGTAGGCTACTTTTTCACTTTTGCCTTCAAAGTTTTTAAAAGTTCCATTTTCATCAAAGTTCTTTGTTTTTTTAATTTCCAAAACGCCATGACGTAACATATTGTTTCTTATAGATTCTCGCTCTTTGGGCATGTCAGCATATCGTTCTGCTAAAATATCCTGCGCACCTTGAACTGCTTCATTAGCGCTATTAATATTCCCTTTTACAAACTCTTTTGCTTTTGATGAAAATTCACTTGTAGTAAGTCGTGCTTTTTCTAAGATGTCAGCAAGAGGAGTTAGTCCATTTTCTATGGCAGTTGCGGCACGAGAGCTTTTTTTCTCTTTATATGGACGGTAAATATCCTCTAAAATTCTTAAGCTATCAGCCTCTTCTATGCTCTTTTTTATTGCTTCACTTAAAGTTGCTCTCTCTGCAATTAGCCTTGAGATCTCCTCTTTACGCTCAAGCAGTTTTTTGGCACTCATGTAGATACTCTCGAACTCACGAAGTACTTCATCATCGGCTCCGCCTGTCATCTCTTTGCGGTAGCGGGCGATAAATGGGATGGTCGCACCCTCATCAAGAAGCTTTAGGATGTTTTCAATATGCTCACGTTTAAGAGCAGTTTTTTGAGTTAGTAAATTGATTAAATTATTAATATTTTTTCCCTACGCACTCTATAAAATCTTTTTCGCTCAAGTCTTCTATAAGTGTTTTAAAATTCTTAAGAGCAAAAAGTCTTACATCTTCGCCTTTTAGGGCTTTTAGCTCATTTGAAAAACCGCCCTTTGAGACGATTATGCTGATATCAGGTTTGAGTTTTGCAAGATGGCACTGCTCCTGAAGTTTTGTAAGAGAACTCTTTTTTGCTTTTTGGTTTGAATATCTGCACGCACCCGCAACAACTTTGCCAGACTTAGTTTTTGCCAAAATATCTATCTGCGTATTTCTATCCCAATAGCTTCCAATCTCTACAATAGGGTCATCTTTAAAGCTCTTTTTTACAAGTTCATGTGAGAGTTTTAAAAATGTAAGTTCGAAAAACTCACTCTTTCGGTTAGCAAATGACTCTTTTGCCTCTTTGAAGTCTCCCTCTTTTATAGTTTTGAAAAATGGTGATACAAAGGCAAACCAAAAACGCATAAAGGGAGTGTTAAAGTTTAGTTTTTCATCTACTTTTTCATCAGCATTTGGCGGAGATTCAAGTGAGAACTCAGTTTTTAAAATTCCCTTATCGCAAAGCGCATCAACAGCATCTTCACCCTCAGCTCTTGAGATACGCGCTCTCTTTAGGGCAGAGTGAATCCGTCCATCACCAACGGCAGCAGCACTTAGAAGTGAGTGGCTTATTTTGTCGCTGTGTGTTACTTTTGTAATGTCGCCATGAATATAGGTATAGTTTTTTAAAACTTTGTTCTCAATGAGCTCTTCAAGGCTTTTTGTCATCTCAACACTCCAGCTCATCCCGCCAAAAACCGCAAAATACTCTATAGCCTGCTCTATATCTTGAGGCTTGTTTTGAAAATAAAAAGAGCGAAATTGCTGTAGTAGGGATGGTTTTTTTGACATGTAAAGCCTTGGAATTGTTTTTGAAATTATACTTGAATAAAGATTATATTGTATAAAAAAGTGCTCTATTTGCATATTGAAAGTTTTTAATGCTAGAATTTCACTCTTTAATATTTCTCCTCATCGCTTAATAGGATAAAGCAGTCCCCTCCTAAGGGATAGCTCGAGGTTCGATTCCTCGTGGGGAGACCAGCTTTTATTTAAAATCCAGCCACATTTTTTATTTTTACTTGATAAATGATATACTTTAAACATGATTAACGTATCTATAAACAAGCATCTTGATATCATTCTTCCAAACACAAACAAAGCTCTTGGCATAGTTTTAAAAGAGGCTTCTTCCAAAGAGATAGAGACGATTTTAAAAGATAAAGATTTAAAGTCCGTCATTGGTTCGCTCTTTAAGGAGAGTGCTCAAAGCTCAGATGCTGACAAGACTCTTTTAAATCTTGCAAAGAACAATCCTACACTAAAAGATTTAGGCAATATAACAAGCACTATCAAGGAGCTTCTAAATGCACTAAAGAGCGAAAAAAACTCTCTGCCAATTGAGCATATGCTTAAGAAAAATTTTGCCGATATCAAGGAGTTAAGTGAGCCGATATTAAAACAAAAATTCCAAAATAGCGGTATTTTTTTAGAGTCCAAACTAAAAAATGTACAAAATTCTCAGCTTGAGTTAAAAAACTTGTTGATTTCGCTTGAGAAAAATATAGCAAAAAGTGATATGCCGGGATCAAAAACATTGGCTCAAAATATTAGGGAGATGCTGGGGATTCAACTGCTAAAAGAGGCGACAAACAGCGCTCTTTTTCAGAATCCCAAGGATGAAAAAGCCGCTTTGAGCGGGCTAGCAAAAGGGGTTGAGAGTATAGTCTTGAAACTCTCTGAACAACTCCGTAGCGTTGATATTATCAGCACCAAAGGTTTTGAGAAGCAGCTAGCAAGACTAGAGCATCTAACCTCTTCAAAGATGCTAGGAGTAGAGAATTTTAAACCCGCGCTACTCCTAGATGCGCTGCAGAATTTAAGCGCACAGATGCAACAAAGTACAAAATTTGAAGTAAAAGGCTTGTTTGATGCACTTGCTAAGATTGTTGAGTCTCTAAAAGTCATAGGGCAAGAGAATCCAGCACCAAAGGCTTCATTAGAGGCTCTATTGGAGAAAAAAATACCTCAAGAAGTCCGCACTGTAGTTGATGCTTTAAAGAGTGCGGTTGAAAAAGTTGATCCGATTTTTTCAAAAGAGACGGCAGCGATAAGTTCAAAACTGGCTACATTTAGTAACCCGCAAAAGCTAGAGGCACATGAGAGCGTCAAAGAGATTTTATCTCAGGATTTAAAGTCGGTTTTGTTAAATGCAAAGGAGGAGATAGTAAAGTCCTCCTACGCAAATCAGGCGGAGGTTTTAAAACATGTAGATAAACTTCTGCTTCAGATAGACTACTTTCAACTGCTCTCTCATCTCTCAAATTCGTCATCGCTCTATCTTCCTTTTTCGTGGGATAGCTTAGAGGAGGGGAGCATCAACATTAAAAAAAATAAAAACTCTATATTTTACTGCGATATAAATTTGAAACTAAAAGAGTATGGGGAGCTAACGCTCAAGCTCGCTTTGTATGAGGAAAATCAGATAAATATTCATATATACTCCCAGAATATTGAGTTTAAAGAGATGCTAAAGGAGGGGATTGCTTCTCTTCGCTCTGCTTTGATTGAGTCGCAGATTACGCCAAGAGAGATACGCATTTTTGATGTGTTGAAAAAAGATTCTCCTTATGAAAAGGTAGAAAATCAAATCGATATGGGTTTTGAGGTAAAAGTATGAAAAAAGCAGCTGCATTAAAATACGACACTACAAAAGATAAAGCGCCTCGCGTTGTTGCTAAAGGGCAGGGAAGAAGTGCCGAAAATATTATAAAAATTGCTGAGCTTCACAATCTTCCCATAAAAAAAGATGAAGACCTCATGGAACTGCTCTCAAAAGTGGAGCTGGACAAAGAGGTTCCAGAGGCTCTTTATAGAGCTGTTGCAGAGGTTTTTAGTTTTATTTATAAAGTGAGCAAGAAGAGTTAAAAATCTTGATACTCTTCTATTTGTGTTACATCTATCCCTTTTTCTTTGAGTTTATTTCCTATCTCAAGGACTATTTGGTTATATTTCTCAGTCTCTAAAAAGCCCTCATAGGCATCCATCTTTTTTTCATATACTTTTGCCGCAATGTTAGTTATTTCGTTAAGCGCTTTTTTGAGCTGCTCGTCTAAATACTCAACCGTATCCCCCAAATATTCTTTTTCTTCCATGTTTTATCCTTAAGTTTTGGTTTTAATCTTCATTTAGTTTGGTTATATGTTCAGGCAGATTTTTACTGTTTGCAGCTCCTAGTTTTTGAAGTTTTTGAAACTGATTAGTTATGCTGCCGCTTCCGGAGTGAAGTTTTGAGAATGTCTCCTCATAACTTTTTTGAACCGTCGTTATTTGATTGCCGAGTTTTTCGACACTCTGTATAAATCCTGCAAATTTATCAAATAGCAGTCCTGCTCGTTGTGCAATCTCCTGCGCATTTTTTTGTTGGCGTTCATATTTCCAGCTGTTTTCAACTGCACGAAGCGATACCATAAGAGTTGTCGGTCCGACTAAAATAACATTCTTTTTAAAGGCATGGTCAAAGAGTGCGCCGTCATACTCCATAGCCATCATTAAAGCACTCTCAATGGGGACAAACATAAAGATAAAATCAAGTGTTTTTACGCCTTTGAGATTTGCATAATCCTTTTCGCTTAGCTCTTTAATATGTTTTTTCACAGAAGCAACATGCTCTATGGCAAAGAGCTCTTTTTGCTCCTCATTTTCAGCCGATACATAGCGCTCGTAAGCAAGAAGAGAGTTCTTTGCATCTATGATAATATCTCTACTATCAGGAAGATGCACCACAACATCGGGGCGGTAGCGGCTGCCGTTGCTCTTGTGCTCTAAACTAACCTCCCGCTCATACTCTTTTCCTAGTCTCAAGCCCGAGTTCTCAAGAACACTCTGCAAAACCATCTCGCCCCAGACACCCTGCTTTTTGTTTTCGCCCTTTAGCGCTTTTGTAAGGTTTTTGGCATCTTGACTCATCTGATGATTTATCTCCTTGATGCTTCTTATCTCAGCTTGAAGCATGGAGCGATCTTTTGCCTCTTTTATATATACATCGTTAATCTGCTTTTTAAACTCGTTAAACTGCTCTCTCATAGGGTTAATCATCTTGGATATGTTTTCTTGATTTTGTATTGATAGTTTTTGGGAGTTGTTCTCTAAAATTTTCTCTGCAAGCTCTTTAAACTCAAGTCTCATCTGCTCTTTATTTTGCTCTAATAGTTCAAACTTTTCTCTGTTTTTCTCATTTATGCCCTCAATGCGCTCTTGTAAAAC
>Ga0172382_10001863_pt1 | contig 36496 bp, 28 predicted proteins | sample Leawel138RmetaG_FD_122245 | JGI IMG/M metagenome (GOLD analysis project Ga0172382, IMG submission 122245) | Leachate microbial communities from a municipal landfill in Southern Ontario, Canada - Leachate well 138R metaG | ecosystem: Engineered > Solid waste > Landfill > Unclassified | place... | reverse complement strand
TGGTTAGGTTCCCAACTGGAAAGTTGGGAACCAGAGGCGGTGGACATCAAGGCGCTGATGTGCGCACTGAGGCGGAAACGTTTATCGGGCTGTGCAACTGTGAAATTGCGTCCTTTCCCCAACATTCCAGTCCGACGTGCGCCAAGCGCACGCCCCGCGTGCGCTCGTTCCCAACTTTCCAGTTGGGAACGGGATAATACGCGAAATTTCATTTCGCAGACCCTATACTATGACGTGCTTTTGCATCAATGCCCAATCATGCGTATTGACTTGATGCGTACGTGTCATTCTAAGCAGAGCGAAGAAGCTTTCAGCACAGCCCGGACGTTATGGGGTTCCCAACTAGAAAGTTGGGAACCAGAAGGCAGGACCAGCACGGGGGATGTGGTTGGGTTCCCAACTGGAAAGTTGGGAACCAGCATATAAATCCTTTTGACTCTTTTTTACTCCAAAAATCCTTTTTTCTTACTCAGCGAGACAGAAAAAACTTTCTCTCACCAAAAAACAACGCCCTTTATATCCACCCTAACCTATTGCTACACCGACACTTACTATACCCTTAAAAATAATTGAAAATAAAGCTTGACATTCAAACCGGTTTGTGGTACAAACTAGATAGCGTCAGATAAGGATGCTGACGCAAACAGAAGTTGAAAATGGCTGTAGACGGTAAGATTACCGTTGGGCAAATTGCCCTATAGACTGCAGAATTTTCACAACGAGAGGAGGTGACATAGTATGAAGAAACTTGGATTAGTAATGAGCGTCATGGTTGTGTTGGCAGGTCTTGCGTATGCGAGCTCCCTTGCCATTCCGTGGTTCGCAGACAATGCTCCGCCTGATGTAGGCTGGCCGCCGAAAGCAGACCTCCCACGCGCACAGTCCGTTACCCTGATCTATCTGAAGAACAATACGGATGACGTGCTCACTGCTGAAATCACTTATTTTAGTGAAACCGGTGAAAATCTGGGGCCTGAATTCCCGGACAATACCTTCTCCATCAGCCCGAAAGCATCTGTTGCGTTCCGTCCTGTAGCGATAGATCCTATCGGCACATTAGAAGGTGGTGCATTGGGCGGACTTGAAGGTGCTGAAGGCGTAGCTGTTCCGGATCGTCCCCGTGATGTGGACACGAAAAAGAACGGCTCTGCCACCATTTCCTGGGTCGGTGGACCTACTGATATTCAAGGTATGGTCGCCACGGCTGGTAATGCCATGTCCTATGCGCACTTGCTGCCTCCCGGAAATTGATCGAATGGCTTGTTAACTATTTAATAACCATGCAATACTATGAAGGCGAGAATGTTGAAAGACATGCTCGCCTTATTTCTTTTTAAACACCTCTCCTTTTATAAGTATTTTTTGTGGCGCCAAAAGTTTTTAGACATTATGACTGAATCCCCTCATATATCTTGCGTTGCTTGTGCCGGTGTTCATCTTAGATTTTTCGGAAAAAGAAAAGACTATGCCTATTATCGCTGCGCCGACTGTGCCACCTTACAGCTTGTACCCTTTCCCGACAAATCTCAACTAGACAAAGCCTACCAAGATGAGTATGCCTCTGTCGGGCATTGTCAAGCTGCTCCTGAAACACGCAATTTAGCAGCGTCGCCTCAATTTGAAGCACTTGTGCAGCTTCTTATGAAATATGGTCAACCGGAACGAGTTTTAGAATATGGTCCAGGTTGGGGGGGATTGCTTGATTGTCTACAAAGCCACCATATCCAAGGGGAAGGTTTAGAACTCTCCGCTGAAATGGCGGACTATTGTGCGACGAAGGGCTACACCATCTATCGCAATGAAATAAGCGAATTGGAGCATTCTGAATCCTATGATGCCATTCTGATGTCTTATGTTTTTGAGCATTTGGTGAATCATAAGCTATTTTTTGAAGAAGCCCAACGTCTATTAAAATCGGAAGGTTTATTTATCTCTACTCAACCGACCGCCGCTTTTGCCTCTTTTTTCGGGCGCTTGTTTCGTTTAGGCCTTTCTTCTCTCCCCCTCCCCGAACTGCACAGTACTTTTTCACCGCCATGGCATACGGTATTATTTTCTACGAAAGGGATGACGTTCCTCGCAGAAAAACATGGCTTTGAAATTTTGGAAATTCGTCCCGCTCCCATTCAACAGGAAGGGGGATTCACAGGCCTTATACAACGAGTCTTATCTCTTGTTAACAGCGTAGGCGTTGCGTGTTTTGGAATCAATTGGCCTCTTGTCGTAGGACATATTTTTGTTTTCAAAAAACGATCATAAATCAACCCTATAACAACGCACGGTAAAGGGGTATTTTCGAAAAACAACCGTCCTTAGGCATTGTCTTTTTGTCTGCAAATAGGCTTTCGCTATAATTCAACTGCGATCGTATTGCACGTGACCTTATTTCTCCTTATAAAGGATATACCACAGTGAAAACACCAGAGATCACCGTTCTTGTCCTTGCTGTTGGCGGCAATGTGAGTCAGGGCATATTGAAGGCGCTGCAGCGTTCTTCCCTGCCCTGCCGCGTGATCGGAACGGATTTAGACGCCTTGCAGATGGGACTCTATACCGTGGATACTGGCTATCTCCTGCCCCATGCAACGGATCCCGACTTTATGGATCGGCTCATCGCCTTGTGCAAGGAGGAATCGGTAGACCTTATCCTGAGCGGCTGCGAGCCCGTGTTGCGCTTTTTGGCGCAGGCGAAAGAAAAGGTGGAAGAGGCGACAGGAGCGCTGTGCTTTGTATGTCCGCCGGAGATCTGGGAGCGCTGCGACGATAAGCTGCTCACCTGCCAATGGCTCCGTGATCAGGGCTTCGCTTATCCTGATTTTGCGGCGTCGGAAGATGCCGCCGCCCTGGCGCGGCTCGTCGCTACCTACGGCTATCCGCTCTTGGGCAAGCCGCGCACCGCAGGCGGCGCACAAGGGCTTATCCTCATCGAGAACGAAGAGGATCTTGCCTATGTATCCCGTAAGGCGGCGTATATTGTGGAGGAATATTTGGGCAGCGACGATCAGGAATATACGGCAGGCTGCTTTTGCGATGAGGAAGGCAGGCTCCGGGGCAGCATTGTCATGTGGCGGGAACTCTACGCAGGAACCACCTACCGCGCGGTGACCGGCGCTTATCCCGAGGTGCGGCACGAGGCAGAGCGCATCGCAGCGGCGTTGGGCTGTCCGGGGCCGTGCAACATCCAATTGCGCATGACCGAGCGGGGGCCCGTTTGCTTTGAGATTAACCCCCGCTTCTCGGGCACCACACCGATACGCGCCGCCTTGGGCTATAACGAGGCGGAAGCGGTGATACGGCACTTTTTACGGAAGGAAACCCTTTCCCCCTTGCCGCGCATCGCGGAAGGGGTCGCACTGCGCTATTGGAATGAAGTCTATGTGGATCGGGCGTGCAGCGACCGCTTGACCGAAGCGGGTAAGATCAGCGCCGCCTCCGATCAAATCCATATTGAACCCTATGGGATGCACTAATGCGTATACTCGTCACAGGAAGCAGCGGTCATGTAGGCGGCGCAATCGCAGGTCGACTGGCGGAACAGAAATACGAAGTGGTTGGTATGAGCCGCCGCATTAATAAGCGACTCCCGGAGTCGATCCGTCAGGTATCGCTGGACTTGGGCACGCCAAATTTGGCCGCCCGTCTGCAAGAGGCGGTGGGATCCTGTGACGCCATCGTCCACGCCGGCGCTTGTTTATTGGATGATGATCATGCAGACGAGGTAATGGAAATCAACGTTGAAGGGACGCGAAAGATGCTGGAAGGGGCGCACGCCTTGGGTGCCGCCTCCTTTATCTTCATTTCGAGCCTGAGTCTCTTGGGCCGCCCTCAAAGGGCGGTGATGACGGAAGAAGATCCCCTCGCGCCGGGCACGGCTTACGCGCGCTCGAAGGCCTTGGGCGAAGGGCTTGTCTTCGATCCGGCGGCGGCAGTATCGCTGACGGGGCATCGCGTTGCCCTGCGCATCTCCTCCCCCATCGGCCCGGGTCTGCAGTATAAGCGGATCTTCCGTATCTTTGTGGAGCGTGCCCTACAGAACGAAGCCATCACCATCCATGGCGAAGGGGCACGGCAGCAAGATTATGTGGATGTGCGGGATGTTGCCGACGGGATCATCCGCCTCTTGGACCGCCCCTGTACGGGTATCTTCAATCTCGGCTCCGGGGTGCCCGTCTCGAATCTTGAACTGGCGCAGCGCTGCATCAGCGCCTTGGCTTCCACGTCGCCCCTGCTCCGCTCGGGCGCGCCTGATGAGGACGACGGGCTGCGCTGGCGTTTGTCCATCGACAAGGCGGCCAAACACTTTGGCTATGCCCCCGCCTACAGCCTCGAAGACAGCATCCACGCCCTCGCCGAGGAACTCAGGGCGGCGCTGTAGCCTCGTGGGCGCAGCCGTGGAAGCCTTTCACAGACCTCCACGACTACAACCAAGCCATACAAGGTTCAGGGCAGCCTTAGTCCGCGTTTTCAGCTAAATCAACGACCCACACATTCCGATACTGCACATAATGGCTGCGGTGGGACTGGAGAATAATGGAGCCGGGGCCTTGGGGCGGCGCTTGGAGACGTTCCTCTTCTTTCCACGCAGGGACCATGAGCAGTTCTTGATTGTCCTGGATGAGGATTCCGTTGTGGAGGACGGTGATCCGTGCATGCTCTTTGATGGAGCCGTCGTCATTGAAACGAGTACCGTGGAAGGTGATATCGTAGGTCTGCCATTCTGTGGGGGGCAGACAGGCGTTGACGCGGGGCGCAGAGACCTTATAGAGGGCGCCGCATTCATCGTAGGTGCCTTCGAGGCCGAAGCTGTCGAGGACTTGCACTTCATACTTGTCTTGGACGAAGACGCCGCTGTTACCGCGGGACTGGCCCCGCTCTTTGGGGATGAAGGGCGTGCGGAATTCGATGTGCATGCGCAGATCTTCGAACTTGTCTTTGGACACGAGATCGGAGGCGTCGGGCGTGACCATCATCGCCTTGTCCTTGGTGAGTACCCAGCCGTCGGCACCGTCCCACGCGTCAAAATTGCTGCCGTCGAAGAGGACTTTCGCGTCTGCTTCGGGCGCCGCGCCCATTGTGGGCGACACCACATAGAGGCGCTCCATGGTAAAGGTCTTTTCGCCGGAAGGCTGTCCGCCCGTGATGCGTCCGTCGCGCACTTCGCCCTTGATTTCGTCGCTCTCAAAGGCGAGCACGTCGCCCTTGGATTTGGCTTCGATGAGCGCTTTCACCGGCGCGCGCATGAATACTTGCGAGGCGATGCGGATCTGGTAGCGGCTGCCGCCTAAAGCGACGATCTGCGCGGTTATATTGGGATCCACATCTTCCTCGGCCGACCAGCGGCCTTCCCAGTTGCCTGAGAAGGGATCGGGAGTCGCCGGGTAATAAGTTTCTTCCGATGCCTTTTGGGCACATGCCCCATGACAGACAAGCACAAAGGCGCTCACCAACAACACAGACGCCAAGACGACAACGGCACGTACATTCACCATCTTCTTCATTAGAAACATCCTTTCCTAACTAAGTTGTATCACCACGAAAACCCTTGTCCCGGGTGAAGTTTTTATATAGCATCAAGCCCTTATGCCTGAAGTATAGATCCTGTTATTACGGGGGCGACAAGGCGTCGAGAAGGGCAGGCGCCGGCGACAGCAGATCGCGCCGCACCTTTAGACAACGAAGCGCGCCGCTGCTATACGCGGTCACATAGTGATACGCCTTTGTCCCCGGCCCATCGGGCAGCACCGGCATATGAAGCACAGCACCAAAACCTTCATGATCCTCCCACAAGAGAGAAGCATCCTCTGAAAGTGTATACATATCGCCGTCTGCCATTCCAATGAGGACCCCTTCCCCATCGGGCAGCGCCGTGAGCGCTGTGATCCCTGCGCCCGGGATCTGCCACGGCGGCGGCAGCGCATCCGTATAGGCGGCGCTTTCCAAGGGCTGGGCGTACAAGCCGGCGTCTGTGCTGCCGTAGAGCCACGGACTCTTCTCCGCTGTGCCCGATGTCGCGGCCATGCAGCGCAGGGGCGCATCGGCAAGGGCAAGGGTTGCGATGCGTGTGCCTGCGTCGGGATCCAGGCAGAGCACGCTGCCGTCTTCGAGCGCGGTGAAGAGGCGGGGCACGTCGTCGCCGCTGCCGCCGAGAAGCACGGGCGCGCAGCTCACTCCCCTGTCCACTTTCATTTCCCAGCGCATCTCTCCGCCCCTATCCAGGGCGCATAAGATGAAACACTTTTGTTTGTTCGGCGGCATGTCGGCGCTGCCGGCGTCGAGGACGAGAAAGACGCGCTCCGGGAAAGCAGGCGCTGTCAGTGCATAGACCAGCTGCGCCGGAAGCTGAAGGTCATGGACACGCCGTCCGTGTACGTCGTAGACGAAAAGGCGGTTGCTCTTGTCGATTACGAGGAGCCGGTCTCCCCCTTCTTCCGCTGTGCCGTAGCGTGTCTTCACGACGCGGATACTTTGCTCTTCGCTCCACAACAACAGCTTCTCTTTACCTTGAGGATCATAGAGGCGCAGCCTGCCCTGATCGCTCACCACAGCGACGCTGCTGCTGCCGCTGCTGTCCTTGATCAGCACAGGGTCTTGGGAGAAGCTGCCCGTGAGGCGGCGGTACCATAAACACGCGCCTGTAAGGGCGTCCAAACACATGAGTTTGCCCCTGCCATCGCAGATGAAGAGCAAGGCGTCGTCATGAGCATCCTGTCCGGCGTCGGGAAGCACGGCAGGAGCCGCAAGGAGCGGCGCATCGCCCCATTGGGTATAGGCTTCTTCGGGCGCTACGTAAAAAGGAAAGTCACGGGTCAGAACCGGATCCGCGGCGATGGACAGGCTGATGCGAAATTCGGGGCGGCTGCCAAAGCGCGATATGCCCCGTAAGGTGCGCCTGAAATGCTCGTCTGCGCCCGGCGCGAGATTCACAAGGAAGGTGGATTGACCCAGCGCGTACTGGGCGGAAGAGGCAAGGGTCAGGGAACCGCGCATGGCCGCCGCCAAAGGATTCATGAGCGTCGCCGTCAGCTCGGTATGACTTACACCGCCCGAGATAGGTTGCCGCAGAACCAAGTGCATCGCCGCCGGCAAGGCATAGGCACGCAGGGGAAGCCCTTCCAACAGGACTGGCCCCGACAGGGGCGGGATAGTAATGGAACCGTCACGGGGCATAAAATGCCGCTCTTCGCCCGTAATCGGCTGCATCGCCGTGACGACACTGCTCCGCTCCGACAGGCGCAGCTCCTTGTCCAGCCCCGACCAGAGCATCACTGACGCACCGCTCTCCCCCTTCAACACGGCCGCCTCAGCATCGGCAAGGCGCAGATTTCCGATCTTCACCGCCTCGGCAAAGACCAAGCGGGGCGCATAGGCGTCTACACTGCGCGGAACAGGCGGATAGAAACGTACGCGCGCTGCGCCGCGCTGCTGCAAGTCCTCGTATTGATCCACAAGATCGGGAGGGGTATGCCACCAGCCGCCTTCAGGGGCGCGGATAAGCATGTAGGCGCCGCCGTGGAAGGCGGCACGATGGAGCGCAGTAAGGTAGTCGTCCAAGGCATAGCGTGCCGTGGGGATGTCCCCTTCGTAATAAATCGGCTCGAAAGCGAAGAGAACCTGCGACGCCGACAAGGCACCGCCCTTTTCGCCGTGAGAAGCGCGCCGCGACAGGAAGCGCGATGCCTTATGGGGATAGTGCCGGTAATACGATTGCGGTTGGAGTGGAGCCGAGGCTATGGAAGCGACGCTGATGCGGATCGTATCGGCTGCGCCCGGCGAGGCGAGCGCGCCTTCCATAAAATCATAGCTGAGGGGACGCGCCCCGCCCAGCTCTTCCATGAGCAAGAGTATTTCGCCCGAAGGACAGGCGCTTATAAAGGCGCGGAGCACACGCAAACCAAAGGTATAGGCGCTATGTGCCAAGGTCTCGGGTGTCGTCTCCGCCTTATAGCCGTCCCAGCGATAATCGTAGATCAGGCTGCCGCTTTGGATGTCTAGGGCGATACCGCGCAGACCGACACGCTGACAAAACTCGCCGAGCATCTGAAAACGCCGCTCTGCAATGGACAAGAGGGCAGGATCGGTGAACCACAAATTATCCGGCGCGAGGGAGACACGCACAAAATTACGGTCCAGCCCTGCCGCCTTTAAGCGGTTGCAGGCGCTCCGTATCTCGCGGCCGAGAGCATCCCAATGAGCCGGTACAATCTGTTCCATCGTCGCCATGGGCGCCGCGTCAAGGCGGGGTTTCGCTTTTAAGACGGTGGTGTTCCCCTCGTCGCCGGACCAAGGGAAAGAATCTCGTTCTTTGCGCAGCTCTTGCAGACGCTCTTCCTCGCTGGGAAAGAGCCGCAGATCATCCAAGATGCCTTGGAAAAGAAAGCCGCGAAATCCCTGATCCTTCCAGTCCTCCGCCGTATTAGCCGCCCATGTGGCGTTGATGGGCGCGTCGAGCAAGGATAACGCAGGATACGCTGCCTCGTGGGAAGCGGCGGAAGCTATACGGCATAGCCCCAAGGAAAAGATGAGACAAAATCCTATGAAGTGACGTGTTTGCATGATCCTGCACCGATACTGCCATGTGCTCAAGAAAAGGGAATCAATGAGACTTAAGTATACCTGTAGCAAGCCGGCTATGTACAGAGGGACGACCGTTGAATCTCGCCTCGGACGGAGCCGTCACCCTGCAGCTCACGGGGCACAGCGACAGCACACTCCCCGCGCCCCATCTTTAGATCAGCGGGACTGCGCTCCCCGGCGCAGCCCTTTTCGTGATTGGTATTTTCTAACGACGAGCTCAGGAAGGCACACGCGTTACATTGACCGCGCAAGCCCCTTTCTCATTGACGACTAGCTCGTACGTGACTTCGTCCCCTTCACGCAAGGTGCGGAAACCTTCCATATTGATGGAAGTATGATGAACAAATACATCAGGCTCATTTTCGCGTGAAATGAACCCAAAGCCTTTTTGATCATTAAACCATTTTACTTTTCCCTGCACCACGTGATTTTCGGAACTTGTTACATCCACATCCGTCATGACCACCGACTCCTGTCAAGTTATCTTGTGCCTAGAAAAGTACGGCGCAATGGGCTTCCTTTTCCGCAGCACGCTGAAGGCTTCTTTCAAGCCTTCTTATAGAATATACTAAAGTGTCGAATTTGTCAACAGAAATTACCAACCAATTGCGTTTTATTATCGATCCGAAATAAAAAAAAGTGCCCGTTTCCCATAAGAGGTCATGAAAAACGGGCACCGCTCACATCACAAGAAAGCGATATAAAACTTATTTTTTGCGAAACACACGGACTCCGCCCATACCTAATCCAAGGACCAGCAGCGACAGTGTAACTACGCCGCCCGCAGGCATGCCGCTCGTATCACGTACGGAAATAACGATGGGGCCATAGGTCTTTTCAGGATATGTACCACCGGTTTTTATCGGGCTTAAATAAGTACAGGTGTAGGAACCGCTGTCTTCCGGCTGGAGAGACGTAATGTCTAAGGCGAAGGTATCAGCACCAATAATACGGCCGTCTTTATTGCTTTCGATGGGCACGCCGTTATGGTACCACTGGAAGGTGGATTTGAAATAGGGACGATCCATAAGGGCGATACGTACAAAATCGCCGATATTATACTTGCCCTTACCGTTGTTAGGCTGGATATTAGGATCAAGCACGGCATTCACATAGGCTTCAAGACCATCTCTAAAGAAATACTGATACTCTTGGACATTTCTCCAACCGTCGCCATCAGCATCGCCGCCCAATCCCAAGAATCGACTTAAAAACTGTACCGTATTGGATGCGTCATAGGGCGTCAACGCCTCGGGATCCATATTGGTCGGGAATTCATCCACATCGCCGAGCTGACCGACTAAGATTCCCACAAGGGTGGAAGAATCTTTATCGCCGAGTGTGTAGAATGCCGAGAGTACGGTGTCAAGGCCGGGCAGAATAATATCTGCCAATCCGCCTTTGCCGCCCAATGCCGCCTGTACGGAATCGATATTGAGATCCAACGCGGTGCGCACATCTTGGTAGGTCAGTCCGCCTGTAGCGCTCAGATCGAGGTCGGGGCGTTTCAAAACGGCATCAATAACCATGAATTCCCACAGATCCAATATACCGTTGCCGGGAATGGAAATAGGTTTGTCGAAACTGCCATCTTGAAGGAAATTACCGTTGGCATCGAAGTAGTCAGGATTAAAACTCAACCCCAACTCACCGAGCAGATGCTCATAGGCCATGGACGCCATGTACAGGAATCCCAAGGCGCCTTCGAAGTCGTCGTCTTCCGCCTCGGGCAAATCGAAAAATTCATAGTCGCCGTTAAAGACAAAAAGTCCGTTGCCGATACCGGGGCCGCCTAGAGGCGCACCCGTGTCAATGCGGACAATGGAATCGTCGTCCAGCACTTTAATAAAGGCAACATCTTCGGAACCGCTCATGTCTACGGTGACCAAATACACATCATCAGAAATGGCTTGGACATTGATCACATCCATGCTCTTCATTCCGGACTTGGCATTGATATATACCTCAAAATCGCTGAGGTCTACACCCGTCACAGGATGGGAAAAAGTAACTTGGAACTGATAGGTGGCTTTATTGTCCAAAGGCAGAATTTCCATGGCCTTCGGAAAGTTTAACCATTCTTCAATATGCAGATCCATGGCACGCCGTGCAATGTGGGCGTAGCCTTCTGCGGTCAGATGAATATCTTGATCAATATAAGAGCTCATGGGCGATAAGTACTGAGGGAAGCCGCCCGGCCAAAATGCACAATCCGGTTCGGCAGGATCATTGCAGGGATAAGGCGGCACACCGGCAGGAATGTCTTCTTCGGGAAAGCCGGGTTCGGGATAGCCATCGGAAGGGATGCCGTAAATATTTTGCATCAACCCGAAGTTCATGATGAATTCGACGCGGTCACGGGAAAGGGCGATTTCACGGATACGTTCTTGTACCGCGACAAAGGCGAGATGCATTTCTTCAAGACTATAGGCAGGATTTCGAGGCAGACGCGCGCCATAATCGTAACTCAAAATAGCGACGCGGACGTCAGGGCGGACACTCAGAATATGATCCACTAAAATGCTCACATTTTCTTTCACACTTTGTGCAAGCCATTCGACGCATTCCGAAGGTTCAGACCAAGGCTGACCGCTGCTGCTTTCGTAACAATGGTCCAACTTCACTTTTCGGTTAAAGTTGTTGGGATCTACACCGGTGGAACCGCGCAGAATATCATTGCCGCCCAAGGTGATGACCACAACGTCGATGTTGGGATAACGGGTCAGCTCTTCGGTCAGCGTCTGCTGGAAATTACGATCCAGCATTTCAAAGACACGGGCCCCCATTTCCGCGGTACGATTACCCACTTCGATCCAACGATCCAAGCCCTCATACTCCTGCAAGACTTCGCGGAAGGATCTGAAGGCGAGCATGAATCCGGTCCAGCTGTCGCCTGCAAGTAAGATCCTGGGCGTAGGATCGGCACTAGCCGGAACAACACCCGTGACGGCAACAAGCACGACTGCCAGGATGACCGTCATTGTTGTTCGGGAAAACCCACTACATTTACCTTTCGTGACCATAATTGATTACTCCTCTTTTGATTGGTATGAATAAATAACACACTTAAAATTAAGTATCCGATACAACAGGATCTTCTCTATCCTAAAAAGCAGTGGGGGGGGCATAGTGTAAACACTTCTACACCCTTTACCTGCTTCCCTCAAATGATAGCATATCTCACCACAAAATGAAAGCTATTTCAAAAAGATGGACAACTTTTTTTAGGGGGTTAAGGCAATTTTTTTTCCTAAATTATTGGCGTAATAAAATGGCCTGTGTTACAATTAGCAAAAGTTCCGACGACGCGCTGCCTAATACGCGCTTTTGAATCGGAATCCATAACAACCCTAAAGGAAGCGATGAGATTGCCATGAGCAGCTCTGTAAAACATAAAGAATACTCCATCGTAGAAGAGGTTTTGAACAGCGCCACCCACGGCGTAGGCGTCGCATTAAGCATTGCAGGCATGGTTTGGTTGATTATACGGGCGGTGCGCTGGGGCGACGGACTCAGCATCGTCTCTGCCATCGTCTTTGGGCTCTCCTTACTAGCCCTCTATTTGGCGTCCACACTCTATCACGCCATCCCCTGCATCAACGCCAAGCGTGTTTTACGCGTTTTCGATCACTGCGCCATCTACCTGCTTATCGCGGGCACCTACACCCCCTTCTTGCTGGTGTCCATGCGCGACGCGCCGGGCTGGGGCTGGACGCTTTTCGGCGTGCTATGGGGCATCGCCTGCGTAGGCTGCGGCTTCAAGGCTTTTTTCACAGGACGCTTTGACCGCGTTTCTACAGCCATGTACATTGCCATGGGCTGGATCGTGCTCATCGCCATTAAGCCTGCCATCACCTACATCCCCCTGGGCGCGCTCATCATGATGGCCATAGGCGGGCTCGCCTACACCTTCGGCGTCTTCTTTTACGTCTATAATCGCATTCCCTTCAATCACGCGATCTGGCATTGTTTTGTCATGGCAGGCAGCGCCATCCATTTCTTTGCCGTAATCATTTATGTCCTCGGCGCTCCTTTAGCATGATGTAAGGGCGCTGTCTTTTCGGTTGATCTCGTGAAGCGGTGATGATCGGCGTGCAGAGAGGCAGTACACCGCAATTGGACATTGTCTGCCCTACACTCCTATAATAGGGCTCCATACACGCTTTCCCGGAGGGTTAGCATAATTGGTAATGCACCGGTCTTGAAAACCGGCGGCTTCGGCCTTGTGGGTTCGAGTCCCTCACCCTCCGCCATCACCCCTCTCTTTTAGGCTTCAGCCGCAAGTCTTTCACCAAGCGGCTGCAACGCTTTTGCCGATCAAGATCCAGCGGTCTTCCTCCAAAACGCACTTGGTAATAGGCGTCTAAAAACGCTTGCACACCTGCAGCATCGGACAAGGGCATCTCTTTTAGTTGTGCCCACACCTCAGCCGCGCTTTTGTTGTCACACGCCACCCCGAGGGCGGCAGCCTGTTTCAAAAAGCGAAGATAGGATTTGCGTATCCGTCGCTGATCCCGCGATAAGCGGAAAGTGCTTCGCTGTCTTTTCCAATAGCGATTGCCCAGCCACAGACCATTAGAAAAGATCAGTAGGAATAATAGCGCTTGAACAGCAGGATGATAAATAAGTTCCCAATAAGGGACGCTCTCGTTCAAGACAACCTCTTCTACTGCCTTTTCGTCGTGGGACACCGGTTGCGCTGACCGAGCCCACCACTGCCATGGACGAAACTTCAGGAGCTGATCCAGGCGCAAGCCGCCGCGAAAGCCGATGACCTGTTGAAACCAAAACATTTTGCCGCGCAGCACATAGGATGACCATGCCATGCGCACCATTTCCAACCCTGAGGGCACCACATCAGAGCGCGGCGAAGGATCAAAACGTACCCAGCCAATGTCTTTAAACAGCGCCTCCATCCACAAATGCGCCATGCTCGCACGGATCAAATACGCCTCATCGCCGGAGCTGTATTCGCCGCCTCTGAAGCCGCTCACAACACGGGTGGGAATACCCAGCGACCGCGCCATCAACGCCAGCGCCGACGCATAGAACTCACAATGCCCCGTCCGTATGGTGTTGATAAAAGCATCGATTCCGTGTTCTTCGGGAATGGGCGGCACAGACAAGGAATAGACAAAGGCGGGGCTGCTCAGCCATTCCTCGAGCAGCTTAACTTTGGCATAAGGCGAGGCCGCTTCTTCCGTGAGCGATTCTGCCAAAGCGCGCGTCTCGGGAAGCAATTCTTGATGGGTGAGCAGATCATATTCTTCCCGCACCATAAATCCATAATCGTGGGGTGTTGCCAACAGCTCCTCGCGCGTAGGCGACACCACATCGGACACGACCTCATACTGAATGCTCCGCGAACCCCGGGTCTCCAAGGTCAGCGTAAAATCCTCGCCGATATCCCAGAGCACGCGGGTGTAAGGCGATTCTCCGAGGAGGCGAATGCCATAGGGCAATTCCAAACAGGGAATCCCTTGGGTAGGCACGTTGTCCATGTAGATGGTTTGGCGGATACTTCGTGAGTGAGGCCGCTGCGGCCGTTTTGTTTCCTGATAGCTTGCGCCCCATCCGCGCCCTGATTGACCTAAGGCAAGATTCACCGCCGGTTCATAATGATTGCGCAATCCTCGACGAAACCATTCATCCTTGGTAAAGCGCGGCATGGTGGTTACACGCCAATATAGGAGACTTTCCGGCGTCAGTACGCCGTGGGGCTCGTCAGGGAATTGGACGAACATAACGACACTGGGATTTTCGCTGATCGTCGTTGACCCGGATAATTGCATACGATCGGAAAGTCCCGTAAGCGCTTGGGTCGCCCCCCTGCCGCCGAGCCAGCCCGCCTCCACGCGCGGCGTAAATAGGAAGATGGCAACGGTCAGAAACACCGCAAGCACAGAAAGGATCATGATGGAAAGGTATAGACCGAAGTCGAAGACATTGCCCGGTTTGACAGGCGCCGCGTCCTTATCCAAAGACTGCATTTCCGGAACGGTCAACTTCTCTTTGCCTGCCAGCTCTGCATAAATCTGTAAGGAAATAAAAGACCAGACGGCGCTGATTACGTAGAGCAGCAAAGCAATGGCAACCATAGATTCAGGGTCTTGAACAACGGCGGCGAGGAGCAGGAAAAAGGTCATCAAAAAGAGTTCATAATAGGCACGCACGCTTTTTTTGTTCATGATCAGGTGCGCCTGAATAAATACAATCAACAAAATGACGGCGTCCATCAGGCCGAACCACAACAAAGAAAGAGGCAAGAAAAGCAAATAGGCAATTACAATGCTTCCGCTCAGCAAACGCCACAATGGGAAATGCCTGTCGATCAATGCGCCCAACGGTGCGAGAGGCAGCAGGATCAAGGGCACAAACAACGGCGCCGTCCCGTAGAGTGCTACCGATCCGAGCGCCATATAGCCAGCAAAGACAAGGGCGGCGGTAGAAATCCACAAATTAATATGAACTTGCCTACGCATAGATAACATTTCCGGGATCCAACACTTGCAAGCCCATGTCGGTATCTTCATAGCCCCATGCCGCCGTATCGGCAGAGACCAAGATTAGGCGCATACCGTCTGATTTCAGCCGCTGCACACGCTGATCGAAATCCTGCCATGCCGCACCGTCAACGGGATTGACGCCTGTGAGACAATCGAGCAGATATTGTTCTTGAGCCGTTCCTTTTCCACAGGGCACAACATGATCGGGCGTATATAATCCTACGCTGTATTGACGCTTGAGCAAGGTGATCATCAAGGACGCAGTCATGTCGATCATCTCTTCAAAGGTAGCTTCGTCAGCCGCTTCCGCTCCCTTCCGCGTATCCAATACAAAGGTGATGATCCGGGCATTGCCCATCCCCATTTCACGAACCATCCATTTGCCCATGCGCGCACTGACACGCCACACAATCAAACGCAGATCATCGCCCCGTATATAATCACGTAAAGAGAAGAATTCGTCGCCGTCGCCGTTGACGCGCGCCAGCAGCGGCTGTATACCCTCACTAGACTCTAAAGCAGGCAGCCGCGCAGGTCGTATTTTCGGGTAGACCATCACTTCCAAAGCATCGCTGTACCGGCGACGCAGCTCCAGAAAGCCGAATGGAAATCGGGTAATTAACTCACAGGACGGCATCTTAAAAATGCCTCGGCGGCGCATGGTGCTTTGCAGCGACACCGTGATCTGGTGCCGTGCAGGAATGCGCAGCACATAAGCAACGCTCCCATGCTCCTGTTCGATTCGCACCGAAATAGCAGGAATAAAGCGCTTGTGGTTTTTGATTTGCAGCATGCAGGAAAAAGGCTCTTCCCGATAGACCGCATACGGCACTTCCCGTTGAACCGATACTTTTTTTAAGCTGCGGCGACCGGCGATAAAGGATAGAAATAACATGCCTAAAAGACAACCAAACACGATGTACAAGAGATTTTCGCCCGTATTCCACGCGGATACGAGCAAGAGCAGCAAAATAATCACGATAATCCACCCGGCGCGGGTAAGACGACCACGTACCATCTTGCGAAAAGGAGAACGTATGCTCAAAGCGGCACCTTCGTATTATTGACAATGTCACGAATCACACGGACACGTTCCAGCCCGGCAGCAGCCAAGTCAGCGCCCCGTGATTTTACCAATAAACGATGGGATAAAGCGGGCGCAGCAAGTTCTTTTACATCATCGGGAATGACAAAGTCGCGCCCTTCAATCATAGCCCGCGCTTGGCTCGCTTCGAACAAGGCCTGCGCGCCGCGGGGACTCGCCCCCAACCGCACCTGCTCGTGTTCACGGGTGGCGCGGACGATATCAAGGATATAACGCTCTACCGACTCTTCCACCGTAATCTTGCCCACCTCTTCCTGCAGGGCATTCAATTCTTCCACGGAAATAACCGGCTTCAAAGCGGCAATGGCTTTTAGCGGATCGTGGCGCCGCATAATGCGCCGTTCATCCGCTTCGGGGGGATAACCAATCTCTACGCGCAGCAGGAAGCGATCCATTTGCGATTCCGGCAACACATAGGTGCCTTCATATTCGATGGGGTTTTGCGTAGCAATCACCATAAAGGGGCTGGGCAGGGTGTGGGTAATCCCGTCCACGGAAACTGTGTATTCGCTCATCGCTTCCAGTAAGGCACTTTGCGTTTTCGGCGGTGTCCGATTAATTTCATCAGCAAGGATAACGTTGGCGAAAATAGGACCCTGCCTATATTCAAAATCATTGGTCTTCGGATTTAAAATGGACACGCCCAGAATGTCGGAAGGCAGCATGTCGCTGGTAAACTGTATCCTAATGAAGGAACAGTCCACCGATTTTGCTAAACTCTGCGCCAAGGTGGTCTTCCCCAATCCCGGCACGTCTTCAATGAGCAAATGTCCCCGTGCAAGCAGTGCAACTACACAGAGTTTCACTTCTTCACGCTTACCGAATACCACTTGTTCAATATTCTCAATGATACGTTGGATACTTGCTAATTTGTCAGAATCCATGATCCTCCTTTCTCAGCGCTAAGGGCATCACCAAAAGACCTCCGCCAAAAGGGCGGAACCTTTACTTATAACCAGCGTTCGAACCATTCATCAGCAACTTCAGTCGTTGCGGAAGAAACAGCGTGTCCATCGTGATGGGTATAGTGATCTATGGCACCGGGTGCGCCCAAGAGCTTATAGATCTTGGCGGCGGTGGAGATCGCTTTTTGGCAGCTTTTCGGATTGTTGTGCAAGGATTTAGATACGGATGTAATGATTTGCACGGGCGTCGGCGCAGCCAATGCCAAAATATGTTCCCAATCAAAAGGAACATCTTCCGCCTCGACAAACTTTTTGATTTTAGGATACAGCAGCAGCTGCTCCATGCCGGGCCATGTCCCCACGACTTTGTCGGTTGAAAAGCGTGTAAAACCGCAGCTCGCCACACAAGCCTGCACACGGTCGTCGCAGGCAGCAAGAAGCAGCGCGTTCAATCCGCCTAATCCATGACCGACCACGCCGATACGAGAAGGATCTGCACGCTTGATCTCGGAAAAGACATCTAAAGCGCGGCGGTGATCCAAGACCATTTTCCCGGCAAAAGACATCTTTTTGTGAGTTTTATAAAAGCCTTCCGTATCAAAGGCTTCCCGTTTGTTGATGGAGCGCTTGCCGACGGTAAGCACATCGATCGCCAAGGTCATATAGCCCAGTTCTGCGTAGTGCTGCGCAAAAGCCAATTGCGCACTACCCTCCAGCCCGGCCGCCTCATCTTTGCCGTTGGTACTTTCATGATGGCAACAAAGAATACAGGGACAGTCCTTTTTCCCGTCCGGTGTGAAAAGCCAGCCCGTAACCAGCTCTACATCAGAGATGGGAAAAACAATCTGGCGCCGGCTGCCTCCGCGCACATCGTTTTCCTCAAGGAAACGGACATTGAGCTCGGCTGTTTGATAAGCGGGAATCTGCAATATATCTGAAAAAAGGTTTTCTATACTTTTCCGAATTTCAGGCCAGCCGGCAAGACTCGTAATTTTTGCAAGGTCTACCATGGTACAACAGTCCGTTTCTTTTCTATTGCGTTAACACGCATCTGTTCACGAATTTTCAAAAGCAGGACACAATGGGGCAACACTCGGTTGTGTATAATTTTAATCATAGCCGTGCTAATGGTAACATAGCGATTGGGTTACAATACATTTGAAGTCTACATACTGCCATGAATTGAGGGTGTGTTACAAAATTATACTTCCAAACAAAGGGAGACCGGCTCTTGATCGCTGAAAAGAAGACTGCCAAGGATGCGCTGCATCAAAAACATCATCTGTTGTGTCAAGAAATTGAAGCACACAACCACCGCTATTATGTATTGGCGGAACCTTCTATTTCCGACCAAGAATTTGATGCCCTTCTCCAAGAACTGATCGCACTGGAACAGGCTCATCCTGAACTTATTAGCCTTGCATCGCCCACCCAACGTGTGGGCGGCTCCCCGACCCAAGGCTTCGAAACAGTCACGCACACCGTGCCCATGCGCTCCATTGATAACACCTACAACGAAAATGAACTTCGCAATTTTGATGCACGTCTGCGCCGCACACTCAACGGCGCTGTTCCTCGGTATGTGGCAGAATTAAAAATTGACGGCGTCTCCGCAAGCCTCCGCTATGAACACACACTCCTCACACGGGCAGCAACTCGGGGCGACGGCATACGTGGCGATGATGTGACCGCCAATGCACGCACCATCCCTTCCATCCCCTTGCAACTGCGGCAGGTCAAAACCGACAACAAGGACGAAGAACTCTTTCCCGCGCAGACCGACGCTGCTGCTGAGACGATTGAGCTGCGCGGTGAAATTTATATGACCATTTCCGAACTCACCCGTATCAACCGTGAACGGGAAGAAGAAGGACTGGAAGCTTTCCGCAACCCCAGAAACACCACGGCGGGAACGCTCAAGCTTTTAGATCCGAAAGAAGTGGCGCGGCGGCGCCTATCCGCTTTTTTCTATGATATTGTGGAAGGCTTGCCTCAGCTCAAAAAACACGACGAGATTTTAAAAGCACTCCGTGATCTGGGCTTGCCCGTCAACGAACACCACCGCTTTTGCCCAACCATTGAAGAGGTCATCGACTTTTGTAATCTATGGCAAGAGAAACGGCATGAACTGGACTATGAAATTGATGGTATTGTGGTAAAAGTCAATGATCTGGATCAGCGGGTCATCTTGGGAAGCACAGCAAAAGCGCCGCGATGGATCATTGCCTACAAGTTCCCTGCAGCCGTTGCCCGGACGACGCTCCTTGAAATAGAAATAAGCGTGGGCAAATCGGGCGCCCTCACACCGGTCGCCATTCTCGAAGCCACCTCCCTCGCGGGAACCATCGTCAAGCGTGCATCCCTTCACAACTTTGACGAAATTATCCGAAAAGACTTGCGGCCCGGCGATACGGTAGAGCTGCAAAAAGCGGGCGAAATCATCCCGCAGGTCTTGCGTTCTATCCCCGAGGAAAGACCGGAAAACACAGCGCCTGTATCGCCGCCTGATCAATGTCCTGCCTGCGGGAGCAAGGTACACAAAGATCCTGAAGGCGTTTTTTACCGATGCCTAAATGTATCTTGTCCCGCACAAATCAAAGAGAAATTAACCTACTTCGCAAGCCGTGCCGCCATGGACATTGATGGCCTTGGTCCGGCGCTCGTGGATCAGCTCGTTGAAAAAGGATTGGCGACAAAAGCCTCCGACCTCTACACGCTGCAATACGATGCCTTGATGGCATTGGAACGCATGGGCGAAAAGTCCGCGCGTAATCTATTAGACGCCATCGACGCCTCACGGACACGCACGCCCGATCGTTTATTGCTCGGTCTCGGCATCCGACATGTAGGCGCACGAACAGCGCAATCCCTCTGTGCCCACTTTATGTCGATCGACGCGATTATGAAGGCTTCACTAGAGGATCTGACAAGCGTGGACGATATCGGGGATATCGTCGCAGCGAGCATCATCGACTTTTTCGAAGTACCGGAAAATCTTGAGCATATGGAGTTGTTGCGTCAAGCGGGTCTATCCTTTATCATGGAGCAAGCGAAACATCAAAGCTTGCATCCTCTTATGGCAGGTAAAACTTTTGTCGTCACCGGTGCCCTCGTATCGGGGACTCGTGATGAAATCCAAAATCGGCTGCGCATGCTGGGCGCTAAAGTGAGCAGTTCAATCAGCCGGAAAACAGACTTTTTGATTGCCGGCGAAAAAGCAGGATCAAAACTAGACAAAGCGACCCAACTGGGTGTAACCGTTCTGTCCGAAGCAGAATTTTTAGCAATGGCAGAAGATATGAGTGAGACGAACTAATGCGGCAGCTTCTGATCAAATGTCCGGAAAGCTTGGATCAACATTCAGGTGCACAACTCTATGAGACCGTTAACGCCTCTTGGCATGACGCCGTCGACCAACTCAGCTTGGATTTGTCTTCAACCCGAGAAATGGACTCCATCGGTTCCGCATGGTTATTGAAAATTGCCGATTTTGCGAGAGACCATGAAGCGCGCATGGACTGGCAGGGCGAGACCCAAGCCGTAGCCGATTTCATGGGCATTATCTCCCCCACCCTTCAGGCGTCCCCCCCTTTGCCTAAAAAGAAAAAAAGTCCTTGGGAATCCCTGAGTGATGGGCTTGTCGCCGTAGGAAGCGAATTTTTAGAATTTGTGGAATTGTCCATCGACGCCCTGTATTGGACGCTCATCGCGCCTTTTGAAGGGAAAGGCTTCCGATTCAATGCTTTTGTCGACGAAATTCACGAAATGGGTGTACGGGCCGTCAAGATCGTGTGTCTCATGAATTTTCTCATGGGTTTGATTATCGCCATGCTGTCCGCCAAACAAGTGGAAGCCTTTGGGCTGCAGATTTATGTGGCGACCCTCATCGTCATCGGTTTTGCGAGAGAACTTGCCGCCGTCGTGACTGCCATTGTCGTGTCCGCACGAACCGGCGCCGCCATCGCCGCGGAACTCGCGACCATGACCGTACAAGAAGAAATTGACGCCTTGCGCGGAATGGGCTTAAACGTGGCCCAGTACTTGGTGACGCCTAAGCTTTTGGCGTTAATTGTCGTTCTGCCTTGCTTATCTGTACTCGGTCTTATTTCAGGCATCTTGGGCGGTGCTGTATGGGGCATTTTCGTCCTCGAATTTCGCCCGTCCATTTGGTATGCCCAAACCTTGGAATCAACCTATATGGATGACCTCTTCCAAGGGATGCTGAAGACCTTCTTTTTTGCCATTGCAATTGTCATGATCGGTTGTCATAACGGCTTGCGTGTCAAAGGCGGCTCCCGCGGCGTGGGACTGATGACAACACGCGCCGTGGTGATGGACATCTTTTCCTTGATTTGTATTGATATTATTTTCGCCACCATTTTTTATTATGTTCTCAATTAACAGCGGATCTTAAAGGCCCGACCATGAATGACGTGTTGATAGAAGTTAAACATTTGGTTGCACACTACGGGACCACAAAAATCCTGGATGATGTCTCTTTTAATGTGCGCCGAGGCGAGATATTCATGATCATCGGCGGGAGCGGCTGCGGCAAAAGCACCTTGCTCAAACATATGTGCGGCTTGTTGAAACCAACCTCCGGCGAAATCCTCTTCCATGGCACCAATATCGTGGACATGGACGAAGAAAGCCTAAGTGAGATGCAGCACTCCATTGGCATCGCCTTCCAGTCGAGCGGCTTATTTAATTCCATGACAGTTGGCGATAACGTTGCCATGCCCATGCACGAATTCGGAAATATTGCCAAAGAACTCATCCCGCCGTTAGTACGCCTTAAATTGAGCTTGGTCGGTTTGGAACATGCCCTCTACCAAATGCCCGATGAACTTTCAGGCGGCATGCGCAAACGCGCAGGACTGGCGCGCGCCTTGGCGTTGGATCCTGAGTTGGTTTATTTCGACGAACCTTCCGCCGGTTTGGATCCCATTATCGCCGCCGGATTAGACGAATTGATCCTTAAACTGAAGAAAACATTGAACAGCACCTTTATCATTGTGACCCACGAATTAGAATCCATTCGCCTTGTAGCCGACCGTATTCTCATGTTGGATATGGGTGAGGTGATATTTTGTGGTACATTGGAAGAAGCTGCACAATCAACGAATGAAAGGCTGCGTCAGTTTTTTGATCGGAAGCCGGATGCATATATTTCACAACGAAACTTGGATTAACAGATCCTGAACACCATAGGAAAAATGATCTGTGGCTACACCAAAACAAAAATTTAAAGTGAGCATATTCTTGCTCTTCTGCATCGGAATTATGGTAGGAGGAACCCTGGTCGTGACGGGTATCTACCAAACACCGGGATTGCGCTATTGGCTGGAATTCGAGGAATCCATCTTGGGGCTGTACGAAGGCGGCATGGTGGAATACCTCGGCGTGCCCGTCGGCAAGGTGCAGGAAATCCACGTAACGCCCAATCAACTTGCCCATGTGGAGATCATGATTAATCCAAAAAAAGTGACGCTCCACGACGGCGTACAGGGCAAATTGGTGATCTACAGTATTGCTGCCGGTACCATGGCAATTTCCCTTTCAGGCGGCAACCCCGAGAATGAGCCTCTCCCTGAATTTAGTCTTATACCCTGCAAAACAAGCGTTATTGAAGCTTTCAGCTCACAGTTGACCACCATTCTGGAAGACTTGTCCAGCACCTTGAAAGACGTCTCTGTTATCGGCGAAAAAGTGCGTATCCAAGTGGAAGGACTTGAAGATACAACGGTACAAGATATTATGAACGGCGTCCGCAATATTGTGAATAAGGGCGATGCCTTTGTATCGAATACAGACACCTTAGTTGAAGAAACGACTGAAGCAGTTCGAGATTTCCGAGGTCATGCCAATACGCTTGTGGAAACGATTTCCGAGCGCAGCCAAGATCTTGAACGCTTGTTTAAAAAACTGGAAAGCTTGGCGGAAACCTATACGAGCCGCGGCGAAGAACTTAAGGTCGACGAATTGCAGCAAAACCTGAACAAGCTGCTCGAACAGATGGATTCCACCGTGGCGAACATGGAAACTATTGCCGGCGATATGATGCACAAAGCAGGTAATGTTGAATATACGTTAAGAGGAACGCTCACCGACTTAGGCGATTCCTTGGAAAGTGTACGCATCTTGGTAAATCAGCTAAAAGATGATCCTTCCGCGTTAATTCGCGGGCGCGGCCGTATACAGGAATAAAGAGTTTATGGAAGGAGCTATTATGTCGTACAGATACTGCAACGCGTTACGCCAACACCTTGGCAGGATCGGAATCCTGTCTTTCCTTTGCGTGACACTGCTGCTCACAGGATGTTTGAGCGCGCCGACCATAGAAAGAACGCGCTACTACACGATCACACCTAAGATAGAGGTGGAACAAACAGCCTCTACAGCCTTCACCTTGGGCGTGCGGCCCCTATTTACCTCAAGAACCTATGGGCCCGCCATGGCATACTTAGATCAAGGCAATCTATTGGTGTACCGCCAACATAATGAATGGGCGGAATCGCCTGCCGCTGTCGTAACCCGTGCGGTTGTTGACGGTTTAGCCGCATCCGGCCGTTTTGCCGATGTAGGCAACGCTGCCGACATGGTCCGTCCTGATTTTATTCTCACCGGTGAACTCAGAATTTACCAAGAAAACAGAACGGAACTGCCTGCCTGCGCAGAATTGGAAGTCCGTTTGGAAATGCGGCCCACCTTAGCGCAGGGTGTTCTCTACGCGGAAACGATTCGCGAAACCGAAGCTCTTTTGGAAGACAATTCCCAAGCTTTTGCAACGGCGATGAACATTGCAGTAAACAGATTCGCATCCCGGGCAGCAACCGCATTAAGCCAATTGCCGCTGCCCGAAAAAGAGGCAGAAACCAAAAGATAAGCGAGCAGCTCAGGGCTGACAGCTATTTCCGAGGAACCGGCTGTCTTTCGCTGTACCCTTTGCCTTATTGATGAAGCTGCGACAAGAGACCGACCATGGCTGCTTCTATCTTTTCCGCAGCGCCCACTTCAAGATAACTGGACCGTGCGCGCCAGGTTTCATAGCCGCCCATGGCGTGTTGTTCGATGGTAGGCAAATACCCGTTATAACCGTTTGCCAATTCAATGGTGAAGGTATTTTCAAAGGGCGAGGCGGCGCGCAATGCAAGCCCTGTTTCCACGAAAACTTCACAAGGAATCGCGGCGATACCTACCTGACCTATACGGACGGCTTGCAAGGGCACGGAAACGGTGTCGGGGAAATCCTTTAAAAGCACACTTTCACGGGCGAAGACTTCAGCCGAGCTTTTTAATATGGGCCCTTCCGCAGCGGCGAGAATTGTTTCAGCCCGTTCCAGTTCTTCCGCTGTCGCTTTGCGAACGCCCAATTCCAGTTCTTGTGCGGCACTCGCCAAGACGGCAGTGTCCATGAACACAAGTTCTTGATAGCGCGCATACACTTCATCGGCGACCCGTTGGGCAACGGCGCTCATCTTCGAATAGGGCGCGCCGGAAGTTCCTTTCTCACGGAAGTTGACATTGTTGATATTGCCGCTCGAACCATTGGACATCATGGCGAGAAAAGGAGCACTGTCCGCTTCCGGCGCCAAGTGTTCCGCCATGAATTGCGCAAAATAACCAAAATAATCAGCACATAATACTGCCGCTTCCGTATCCCCCACATAATGAAGGGCGTAATTGGCGAAGAGCGCGAGGGGTGTTGTATCAAGCCGGCGAACCGCAATAATCGATACGGTGGGATCTGTGGGACCTGAGGGTTCAACAAGATTTTCACTGGCGCGGGGCGGATTCATCTGTACTTGTTCATCGGTCGCGCCAAAGGGATTGGCGGGTATGCTTCCCGGCTTCATAATCCAACGGCGATTAAAGACCTCTTCAGGGACGGCTCCCGTGCCAAAGGCAATTTGCGCCGGCTCAAGGTTCCTACTTGCTTCGATGACGGCTTGCGCGATGCCGTCGGCGAGAAGGCGGTCATAACCGGGCTGTGGATCACTTTGAAAAACGCCGGTCACAGAAACGCCCGTATGGGTATGCGTTGCTGAAGCGACCACGCATTCGGGAGCAAGCCCGATTTCCGATTGGATTTTTGCTTTCGCGAGGTCGAAAACAGGTTGTTGGATGAGACAATTATCTGCCACGACAAAAGCCAGCTTGGTGGTTCCGTCATCGAGCATTAGGCAGCGTGCATATAAGGAATCGTGCACGCCTGTTGCCGTACGATCTTGGAAGTGGCCGGCCATGGATACAGGCAACTCAGGCGTAATATCCACACGGGCGATACCTGCGCGAAAACCCGTTGTTTCCGCTTCCGCCCCGGTCACCGACACCATCAACACCATGCAGACCGATAGAACGAGGCTGAAATACATCCCAAAAGAAACCCGACGTTTGGCATAGCTATCCTTGACTTTCACGGCAATCCTCCTTAAAGAAATTCTAGTTACAATCATTAGCCTATAGTTTACAATCTACTACAGGTCAAAGAAAAGAAAGTGTAGACTCTGTCTATTGTCATCCTATCGGTGGTACGTTATACTATTAATCATGCCCCGTTATTTTTCTGCGTTCTTTGTGCTCGTGACAGGATCCATGTTTTAGAATACGCCTCCTCGAAAGGAAAGACCTATGCCAACTTGGCTCAAAGCGTTTTTGAAGATTAGTGCCGCTTTTCTGCTTTTCATAGTGCTGTTGTTTTATGTTTATGTTGCCTTTCCGCTCTGGGGCATCTTCTTTAATCATCAACGACACGTCAATCCGCCGCTTACCCCGGCATGGGCATTGGAGCCTTGGATTTGGGAAGATGATGTCTTGACTGCTGACTATATGAGAGAAATGATCGACGGCTATTTGGAACATGATTACCCGGTGGGAGCGTTCTTAATCGATTCTCCCTGGTCCATGATCAACAACAATTTCACCATTGATGAATCCCGATATCCCAATCCCAAAGAACTCTTCAAACACTATCGCGATCAAGGTATCCGTATCGCCCTGTGGATGACCTGCATGGTGAACAGCGAAAGCACCTCTACACCCGTACAAGACTCGCAAGCCTTTTATGACGAAGCCAAAGCAAAAGGCTATTTGGCCGGAGACGGACATCAAGTCAAATGGTGGCAGGGCCGCGGCGGCCTAATCGACTACACGAATCCGGAAGCCATGGCATGGTGGCGCAGCATGCAGCAACAAGTCTTTGATCTGGGTGTGGACGCGTGGAAGTTGGATGATACGGCAAGCTATTTCACCATGAACCTGTTCGGGAAAGTGCCTGCATTTTACCAACGGACTTTTGGCGGATGGATGACAACCCGCGGATACATGGATCACTTTTACCGCGATGAACTGCAGCATGGTCTGACGCAAAACCCCGAGTTTGTAACCATGGGCCGCTCCATTGACAGCGTGCTGCCATGGATTCATCCGGAAGGCTTCGCGCCCGTCGATGCGTCCACCCTGAATTGGGTCGGCGATAATACACACACGTGGTCTTATAAAGAACGGGGGCTGGAACGTGCCCTGCGCTGCATCCTGCGCAGCGCAAAATTGGGCTACAGCTTGCCCGGATCGGATATTGCCGGGTACCACGGGGGCATGGATATCTCTCCTTCCCTCTACATTCGATGGACCCAATTCTCTACCTTTTGCGGCTTCTTTTTGAATGGCGGCCACGGCGAACGGCGCATGTGGAAACGAAGCGCCCAGGAACTGGAATTGGTGCGTGAGTTTTCATGGCTCCGCTCCGAACTGGTCCCCTATATCTATTGTTACGTTGTTCAGGCACACCGCGGCGGGCGCGTACTGATGAAGCCGGTCAAAGGGAAATACCATTATTTGTTTGGCGATGATTTTTTGGTGGCGCCTATTTATGAAGACTCCCTCAGCCGCACCGTCACGCTGCCGCCGGGACAATGGCGTTATTGGTTTAACGACGCAGAAGTTCTTGAAGGGCCGACTACTTTCACCCGCAACTTTCCCCTTGAAGAATACCCCGTCTTTATCCGCGACGGCGCGATTATCCCCATGAACATATCACGAGCTTATACTAAAATCGGTGATGAAGATTGGGCGCCTTATCTCAGCTTGATCATCTACCCTCACGGCAAGTCACACTTTACAGTGCATCATAGCGACAACAGCGGAGAATTACAGGTGGAAGTGCAAGAAGAAGGCGCTTCTACACAGATCACGCTCAGCGGCGTCCCTAAGGCACATCTCCTTTGTGTGCATGCAGGCGATCATAGAGCATCGGCGCCGGGAAACAAGGATGGCGCTGACATTGAGGTCACCTTCAACAAACAAGTCCTTGATCCGTCTGCGTGGGAGTGGCAGCCCGACAGGCAGCGCATAGTGATCCGCAACGAATACGCCCACACAGGTACCTATACCATCACTTTCAAATAAAAAAGGATAATAGAGCTTGCCCGCTATCACCAAATGATGTATACTATTTATGGTGTTAAGATGGGTAGAATTTACCTTTAAACACAAGATTTAGTGGTTGCAGTCTTTCCTTTGGTGAAGATGCAATCCAATAGAAACGAAACCTTCAAAACAACTAGCAATCGGGTCAAATGGATATTAAGATCAGCAAATGTGCCGCCATCTGTATACACTGCGGACAAGCTTTTAACCATGAACAGAAAATTCACTCCCTTGTTGTGGAGGATGATCAGGCGTTTCAACGGCAAGACAGCTGCTTGGGTTGTGTCGGTATCATAGAAGACGAGCGCCATATCCTCTGTTCTTGGGAAACGCAGTATACAGATCCTGCCGTCTTGGAAGCGGAACGTCAGGAAAGCTTCTCGCCCCTGCGCCGCCTCTTCTATGATCTCGCCGCTACCACGGATCGAAGCGGCATTGCCCAAGCTTTTTTATGTGCGCAGCTGTTGAAACGTCAAAAAGCCTTTCGCCAAATACGAGAATCGGAAGATGGAGACGATAACAGCAGGGTTACCCTGTTTTTAGACAAAATGACCAGCCGACTGATTGAAACGCGGGATTTGAATTTCAGTTATGCGGAGATGGACGATGCCCGTGCCTTACTCATGGAAAAGCTTCGGCTCTTAGAATCACCGGAAGAAGAAGAAGCACCGGCGGAGGGACAAGAACAAGAAGCGCCTGTAGAAGGACAAGAACAAGAAGCACCGGCGGAGGGGCAAGAAGAAGAAGTGCCTGCAGAAGGCCAAGAAGAAGTGGCTGTGCAAGCCGAGGATGAAGCCGCCGCAGTCAATGAATCCGTGGAAATCGGCGCTGAAGAAAAGGATGTCGATAGTCATGCACAATGATAATTACCAAGTTAAAGCCGTAAAACGAAAAGTCGTTACAGCCCAATATACGACGACGCAACTTTTTATATATTTTTGCCTTCTTTTGCTTGCGCTGGCGGGCACTTTCGGCGCAGGTATACTTGTGGGAAAAATGAACCCCTGGGAACGCGTAAATATCCCTCTAGCCAAAGCTGAGCAAGAAATCGATGAATCTGCAACGGAGACTTATTCTGTTCCCCTGCTTCCCGCCACAGACGAGGCGCTGAGCGACACGACCCCGGCGCAGCAAGAAGAAACTGCGACGGCAGCGCCTCAATCTGATGGCGCAGAAACCCCGGCACCGACAGCAGCAGCTCCCACAACAGAAGCATCGACCGGTCCCGTAACCAGCCCTGATCCCGCAGAAACAACACCTAAAACCATGTTCATGAAAATGGTTCCGAAAAAGACTTCTATGGATCCTCTTCCTTCTAACAGGCCGGCACGGGTTGCCGCGGAAAACGCAGATACAAGCGCCGCCCCGACAACAGCGGCTTCACCTACCGGTGGCGCGGCTCCGTCCACGTTTACGCCCGGTAACTTCATCACGGCCCCGCCTGCATCGGAAACACCGCCTCCTGCCCCGGCACAAGATCTAGCGGCAGCGTCTCCCCCGCCCGCAGCGCCCGCACAAGCCGAGGTTCCGCAAGCGGCGGCAGCACCCGCTCCGACACAAGCCCTGCCTGCAGCACCTGAACCAACGCCTGCGCCCGCTCCTGCCCCCGCACCGGCACCGAAAGCGGCAGCTGTTGAAACTGCTGCGCCGCCGTCGAACGGGAAGTTTGGTATTCAGCTTGCCGCCTTCAGCGATTCCGACCGGAGCACGAAAGCGGAAACACTGTGCGCCGATGTCAAGAAAAAGACGGGGCTCCACGTAGTCGTATTGACCTCCAATAACCACCAACAATATCATGTTCTTGTAGTCGGCTATGCAGACCGAGCGAGCGCGGCCAAAGCGCTGAATTCGGTGCGCACAAAAACCGGTTTTTCGGATGCCTTCGTCAAGACCTTATGATCAAGCGCTTTCAAAGAAGGGGCACTCATCCATGGCAGAACTAGCGGTCATCGGTCCCGGAGCATTGGGCAGTCTCTTTGCCGCTCGTCTTTTTCGCGGGGGCGTCCAAACGGCGCTAATCGATTACAATCCTGAACGTGCCGACCTTCTCGCCCGTGAAGGTATTTTGGTCGAGGAAAAAGAAAGGAGCTGGCGCGCCCATCCGCAAGTGAGCACCGTGATCCCTCCATCGACCAGTCTTATCTTGATCCTCACAAAGGCTTACAGCACCGATGATTTAGACTTGCCCGGAGATATTCCCATCTTAACCTTACAAAATGGTTTAGGCAATGCTGAACGCTTAGCAGAACGCTACGATCCCGCGCGGATACTGGCAGGAACAACGACCGAAGCGGTCACGTGGCTTGCGCCCGGTCATATCCGTCACGTCGCGCCCGGCAAAACCGTATTCGGAAGTTGGAGCGGCTGCGCGGCGGAACCGGCTTATGAACTCTTCGTAAAAGCCGGCTTTGACACAACCCTTAGCCCAAACCCCCGACAAGCCCTTTGGAACAAGCTTATACTAAACGCCGCCATGAATCCCTTGAGCGCACTCCTCAACCTCAGAAACGGCGCTTTAGCCGAAACTCCAGAAAGTCGGCAACTCTTGCACGCCCTTGCCACAGAGGCGGCTTCCGTTGCCCAGTGTGAAAGCTATACCATTGCCGACGATATGCCTAGCTTGGTGGAAAAGGCCTGTGAAGCAAGCGATGATAATATCTCCTCGATGCTTCAGGATATCCGCAACCATAAAAAGACTGAAATCGAAGCCATTAGCGGAGAAGTGCTGGCGCGTGCGGAAAAATTCGGAATCACCGTGCCCTACACTCGTCTGGTTTATCATTTAGTCCGCGCCCTGGAATCTCTATGAACAGTACAAGTCCAACGCCCCCATCGTCTCCAACGCCCCGCCGCTTTTCCTTGGGTCAACGCATACAGTTGGCTACGTTGCCTTGGCTTTTTGCCAAGACCTCTGAATGGCTTTTTCGTTCGTGTAAAGTGGAGATGCGGGGCGGAGATTTGTATGAAGACACGCTGAACGAACAGGGTCGTTGTCTCGTTGCCATCTGGCATGAAAGTATGGTCATGGCATGTTGTCACAATCGTGGACGCGGCTATGTTGGTCTTGCGAGCCTCAGTTACGACGGTGAATTCGCCGCCCGGGTCATGCATCATTGGCGCATCCATGCCGCTCGCGGTTCCTCATCGCGAGGCGGTCACGACGCCTTGTCTGCCTTAGTGGAGGCTGCAAATACCGTACCCATCACCGGATTTACCTTGGATGGTCCGCGGGGCCCCCGACGAGTGGCAAAGCCCGGCATCGCTATACTTGCTGCGCGTACACAATTGCCCATCGTGCCCAATGCCTTTGTGGCAGAGCGCTGTTGGCGCTTGAGTTCTTGGGACCGACACCCCATCCAAAAGCCTTTCTCACGGATCATTTGTGCCTATGCGCCGCCTGTTCCGCCGCCGCCGGATGATTCGCCTGAAGCGGTGGAATCAACCCGATTAGAAGTGGAAACACGGCTCAATGGGCTGCACGAATCTTTGGAAGCAGAATTGGCTGCAAGCGAAACGCAGCCTTCTTAAAGGGAACGGATGCGCGGGTCGATCCAAGCCAAGGCGAGATCAGAGAGCAAATTCAATCCCATGACCAACACGGCATAGACTAATACGGTGCCGCTGATCATCGTATAGTCTCTATTGAAAGCGGACTCCACAAATTCTCTACCCAGCCCGGGGACGTGGAAGATAGTTTCCACCACGAATGAACCGGTCAAGAGTCCGGCTGCGGCAGGGCCGAGGAAAGCAACGACAGGTTGAATGCCGGCGCGCAGTGCATGTCTCAAAACGACTTGGTATTCACGAAGTCCTTTGGCACGGGCGGTTCGTATAAAATCTTGGTTCAAACTCTCGAGCATCCCCCCTCTTGTCATGCGCGCAATGTAAGCGGCATAAGCGGCGCCCAGCGTAATGGAAGGCAGTATTTTATGGGCGGCAGTAGTCCAGCCCATGACAGGCAGCCAATCGGTCCACAGCCCAAAGACTAAGACTAAAAGCGGACCGAGCACAAAAGCAGGCACACATATGCCGAGCATGGCAATACTCATGGAGGCATGATCGACCCATTGATTATGGCGCAGCGACGCGATGATCCCCGCCGCCGCTCCCAGCACGATAGCAAAGAACAAGCCGTAGATTCCCAGTTCGATGGAAACGGGCAGGCGTAGAAAGAGCCATTGCCGTACCGTACGCGACGGTTTCCTGAAGGATGGGCCGAAATCCAAGCGCACAAGGCCGGTCAGATACTCGGTGTACTGTCGCAGCAACGGACGGTCCATATGATAATGTGCTTCAAGCTGCGCCTGTACTTCCGGGGAAACGCGACGGTCAGAATCGAAGGGGCCGCCGGGCGCAAGACGTACCAAAAAGAAGGTCATGGTTACGATGACAAAGAGGGTGGGAAGGAATTCTCCTATCCGTTTGAGCAGATACAAAGCCATGGTTTATCTAGTCCTCATCATCTTCATCCAAATACAAGTCTTTCCACCGCAGATAACCGAGAATATTGGGTTGTAGTCCTTTGAGTTCGGGCGCTTTCAAAAATTTCCACGAGTAGAAATATAGAGGAATAATGGGAGAAGCTTCAAGGAGCAGTTCTTCCGCTTGCCGAAGCAAATCCCGCCGTGTCGCCTCGTCGGCTTCCGCATAAGCGCGGGCGAGCAAATCGTCATAGGCGGGCGACGACCAGCCCGTGCGGTTGTTCCCCACGTCGCTTTGAAAGCATTCCAAGAAATTGACGGCATCCACCACATCCCCCACCCATGCGGAACGTGCCACTCCATAATCCAGCGTGTTCATAGCGGATAAATAGCTTTTCCAATCCTGATTGAGGAGCCGCGCATCTACATGGAGATGTTCCTGCCACATACGCTGTACCGTTTCTGCGATGGTCCGATGAGATTCACTGGAGTTGTACAAGATTTCGACGCTTGGCAATCCGCGTCCATCGGGATAGCCAGCTTCGGCAAGGAGACGCCTCGCCTCTTCCGGATTAAAGTGCAAAAGATCCAGTACGGGGTATCGAGGATCTCCGGGCGGCACATAGGCGGTCGCAGCGAGCTCTCCGCCCTTAAGCACGTTATTTACGATCTCCTCTCGATTCACGGCAAGCGAAAAAGCTTTGCGCACCAGCGCATTATCAAAAGGCGGATGGGTCACATTGAGCCGATAAAAATACGAGCCATAATAAGGGAGCAGATTCAATACTTCGGGCCGATGGGATTGATACCAAGCAACCCGATGCAAGGGAATGCTGCTGGTAATATGAATCAGCCGGCTTCGAAAAGCGCGATCCTCCGTTTGAAGGTTATCAATGGGGAAAAAATCGATGCCTGTCAAACGCAAGTTTGGTGCGTCCCAATAATGAGGATTGCGCCGAACCGAAAGAATTTCATTGGGCCGCCATTCCGCAAGCAGGAAGGGACCGTTGCAGATGAGATTCTCGGCGCGTGTCCACGCTGTGCCGCGCTCGTCCATGGCGCCGAATTTCTCGATGGCAGGCCGATACACGGGATACCACGCAAAATGATTTTGCATACTCAAAAAGCTGGGCGTCGGATTTTCAAGCTGTACAACCAGCGTCTCTTCCCCTTCTGCATGAACACCGACTTCTTCGAAGTCTTTCAATATCCCCTCGTTGTAAGCACGGGCGTTTTTCAAGCAATACAGCATATAGGCATATTCTGAAGCGAGACGGGGCGAAAGAATCCGTTGCCAGGCATAGACAAAATCGGCAGCCGTAACAGCGGCGCCATTGGACCATTTGGCGTCGTCGCGTATATGAAAGACATAGTGCAAGCCATCTTCTGACGCCGTCCAATGATCTGCGGCTGCGGGAAGGGGCGCCAGTGTTGCGGCGTCACAATCGGTGAGCCCTTCAAACAAAGCACTCAACACGCGGTGTTCGGTTACACCGGAAACGACGTGGGGATCCAGCTCCTGAACTTCAGCGCCATTGCCTACTTGGAGCACATTGCTTTCCCGTTGCGTTGATGAAAAGCAACCTGATAGGAAGAACGCAATCATAAGGAATTGGAGTAAAACACTGCGCATGGAAATTCTCTGCCTCTTAGGGCTGTACATTTATTCTCTGAAAGGCGAAACTGCAAGGAAACCACGAAGATTTCTCACCGCCGCCATCCCGTCCTGGCACCCTATGATTCGCCGGATAGATAGTCTGTTGAATCAGCGTTTCAAAATGCCGCCGCGGCTCTGACTCAAATAGATGCCTTGCAAGTTCATCTTCAACTCTTCCGGATTATCAGAGGCGATCATACCGTCTTCTTCTTTAATCAGCCCTCGGCGGATCAGTCCGGCAAGACTCATGTTAAAGGTCTGCATGCCGTCTTCTGTGCCGGCGATGATCGCGTTGGGGATCTGTTTAATATTGTTTTCTCGGATCAACTGAGAAATACCGGGATTGTTGATCATGATTTCAGTGGCGGGTATGCGCCCTTTACCGCTGGCAGCGGGAAGGAGCCGATGAGAAATACAGGCGCGCAATTGCAGCGCTACCTGCGACCGTATCTGTTCCTGCATATCGGCTTTGAACATGTCCATGAGGCGGTCAATGGTTAACATCACATTGGTCGTGTGCAAGGTGGAGAAGACCAAGTGCCCCGTTTCAGAAGCGGAAATTGCCGCTTGAAAGGTTTCAGCATCACGCATTTCACCAATCAAAATAACGTCGGGATCCTCACGCATAGCAGCACGGAGTCCCACATGAAAATTGGCGGTATCGATGGTGACTTCCCGTTGGGTCACGACACTTTTTTTGTTGGTATAGAGATATTCGATGGGGTCTTCCAAGGTGATAATATGGAAGCGCTTGCGTCCGTTGATCCAATCAATGATAGAGGCGAGTGTCGTCGATTTCCCGCTGCCCGTTGTCCCGGTGATGAGTACCAGTCCCCGTGGGAAATCAGCGATACGCGCCATGACCGGCGGCAGGTTCAAGGATTCGAAGTCCAGAATCGTGCCTTTCACGTGGCGCATGACCATGCCCACCGAGCCACGCTGGCGAAACACATTGACACGGAAGCGTCCCACGCCGGGAACCCCATAGGCCAAATCCATATCGCCGGTATTTAAGAACGCCTCATACTGATGATCATTCATGAGCTCCCGCGCGTATTGAAGCGTGTCATCAGAATTGAGATTTTCACCGGTGATAAAGCGCATTTCCCCATCCACGCGCAGCCCCGGAGGACTGCCCACGGTGATATGCAGATCCGATGCACTATGTTTCACGGCATAACTTAGTAAACGATTGATATTTTTGATTCCGACTCCGTCATCCATCATCTCGTATCCTCAATTGTATTGCTATGATGGGGCGCGCTCGTTTACGATGCGCCTCTAAACGCGGCTGCGCAGAGCGCTACACGTCAATCTTGTCTGCATTCGCTTTCAGTTTTTGACAAATAGCCACAATATCCATCATGTCCTGCTCCGTGCCCAACAGTAATTGATGGGCAAACCAAAGGCCACTGTTATAGCAGAGGTTTTCCGTCATGGGACACACACAGCCGCTGTAATCATAGCCTTTCCAATTCTCAAAGACAGGCTGCTTATACAGCGGCATGGGATAGCCCGCCGTTACCGGCCATCCTTCTGCATTCGCGGCGCGCACAAAGGCTTCCCGCGAACAACCGAACTGCTCCGCATCAATTTGGAAACAGTATAAATGATAGGCGCGTCTTGTGTTTCGATTGCTGTTGGGCTGCGGCGTCAGCCCCGGGATTTCGCTAAGATGTTGATCTAAAATCGACGCATTTCTAGCACGTGTAAATAATTGCTCCTCCAGCCTTGTCGTTTGACAACGCAAAATAGCAGCTTGGAATTCGCTTAAACGGGCGTTGGTGCCCACATTGACATGGTGATACCAAGGTGAGCCTGCCGGTCCGCGCCCGCAATTCATCAAGGAGCGGAACCTTTCCGCCAGCTCATCATCATTGGTAACCATCGCACCGCCCTCGCCCGCCGTAATATTTTTAGAAGCCTGGAAACTGAAGAAACCGCAATGACCCACGCCGCCCGCGCCGGCGCCCTGCCAACGACCGCCCCAGCAATGGCAGGCATCTTCAATGAGCTTCAGTCCATGACGCTCCGCAATGCTGTTAAAAGCGTCCATATCACCGATAAGCCCGCCGAAATGTACAGGCATAATCGCTTTGGTTTTTGCCGTAATCGCCGCTTCCACGAGATTGTGATCCATACACCAGCGGTCGTTAAGATCGACAAATATAGGGGTTGCTCCCACACGCAGCACTGCGCTTGCCGTGGCAATGAAGGTATAAGGCGGTACGAGCACCTCATCGCCGGGACCGATGCCCAAAGCCTGCAAAATAAGTTCCGCTGCGGCGGTACCGCTGTTGCAGCTAATGCAATGCTTCACCCCCTGAAAGTCAGCATATTCACGTTCAAAGGCTTTCACCGTTTCGCCAAAGAGCCAACTGCCGCTTTCAAGCACGCCGAGAAGTGCATTCCGTTCTGCATCATCGTATAAGGGCCAGGCCGGCCATTGTTTATCTTCGCCACGAACCGGCGTGCCGCCATGAAGCGCAAGAGCAGTATTTGTGCTATTCATTGTTTTTGAATCCTATAGCCTAAAGTGCGGGTCAAGCATAGTCCCAACTTACTGTTATTTCTATTTGACCAATACCATTATAAGGCTTACACCTTGTGAAAATGAAAAGGGATTTCGATACGGAGCGATGCCCTCTGGTTGACTACGCCGTCTAAGCACTTCCTAGTTCCAACGTGAATTCGAGAATGCAAGGGAAAGTAAGGAACCAGCGGGGGGGGGTAGGCCTTTGGCGCTCGTGTCCGCTGCGGAACCTAGGTGCGGCGGACCCTCTCTGACAACAACCTTGATACAGTCACCTTCTTTAAATTAGTGTAGAGGGCAAGGAGAACTGAATTATGAGAGATGTTGATGATGAAGGGTTGTTAGTTTCAAAGAATTCGTCTTTTAT
>Ga0172382_10001862_pt1 | contig 36499 bp, 33 predicted proteins | sample Leawel138RmetaG_FD_122245 | JGI IMG/M metagenome (GOLD analysis project Ga0172382, IMG submission 122245) | Leachate microbial communities from a municipal landfill in Southern Ontario, Canada - Leachate well 138R metaG | ecosystem: Engineered > Solid waste > Landfill > Unclassified | place... | reverse complement strand
GCGGCGAACGTGTCCCGGTAGGCGCCCGACGCGATCGTCGCCGCGGTGCCGATGACGCCGATGCGGGCGCTGCGGGTGGTGGCCACTGCCCCGCGCACCGCGGGCAGGATCACCTCGACCACCGGGATCGGCGCGTAGCGCTCCCGGGCATCGCGCAGGCAGGCCGAGGACGCGGAGTTGCACGCGATCACCAGCGCCTTGATGCCCCGCCCGGCGAGGTCGTCGCCGATCGCCAGCGCGTGCGCGCGGATCTCGGGGATGGTCAGCGGCCCGTACGGCCCGTTGCCGGTGTCACCGATGTAGATGATGTCTTCGTCGGGCAGTTGGTCGATCACCGCGCGCGCCACCGTCAGCCCGCCCACCCCGGAATCGAAGATCCCGATGGGCATCCCGGTGGGCTCGGTCGGCCCGCTCATGTCGTCAGGTAGGGGTTGGTCGCCTTGCGGCGTTCCCGCGCCTTGCGTTCCGGCCCGGACAGCAGATAGGCCGCCAGTACGCCGGCCACCGCGCCACTGAGGTGGCCCTGCCAGGAGACACCGGGGGTGCCCGGCAGCACGCCGAGCAGGACGCTGCCGTAGACGAACAGCACCACGACGCCGACCACGATCTCCCATACCTTGCGGGTGAAGAAGCCGAACACGATCAGGAACGCCAGCCATCCGAAGATCAGGCCCGAGGCGCCGATGTGGTTGGTCTCGCAGCGCACCCCAACGTACGGGCAGTGCGCACCGATGTTGCCGATCAGCCACGTGCCCACGCCCCCGACGATCCACACGATGGCCGTGGCGAAGATGAACCGCGACAGTCCCGCGAGCGTCATCAGGAAGCCGAGCACCAGTGCCGGAACGGTGTTGGCGAGCAGGTGCTCCCAATTGGAGTGCAGCAGCGGAGCGAACAGGATCCCGGCCAGCCCGTCGGTCTCCAGAGGGCGGATCCCGTTGCCGTCCAGGCGATGTCCGGTCAGCGAGTCGAACAGCTCGATGACCCAGAGCAGGACCACGAAAGACAGGACGGTGAGGCCGCCGACCATCCACGCGGGCCGCTTCTTCGGCTCCGCGGGGATACCGGGGTGTCCACCGATTCCCGTCACGCCCAAAGCTGCCCTTCCAACGCGTCCTCCGCGTCGTCCAGGCTACCGGCGTACGCCCCGGTGGACAGGTACTTCCATCCGGCGTCACACACCGTGAACGCGATGTCGGCACGCTCGCCGGCTTTGACCGCCTTGGCCGCCATGCCCAACGCGGCATGCAGGATCGCACCGGTCGAGATGCCGGCGAAGATGCCCTCGACATGGACCAGCTCACGGGTGCGCCGCACCGCGTCGTAGGAGCCCACCGCGAAGCGGGTGGTCAACACGTCAGGGTCGTAGAGCTCGGGAATGAAGCCCTCGTCGATGTTGCGCAGCGCGTACACGCCCTCGCCGTAGCGGGGTTCGGCCGCCACGATCTGAACCCCGGGAACGCGCTCACGAAGGAACCGCCCGGTGCCCATCAGGGTGCCGGTGGTACCCAGGCCGCCGACGAAGTGGGTGATCTCGGGAAGGTCGGCCAGCAACTCCGGCCCCGTGCCGTCGTAGTGCGCCGCCGCGTTGGAGGGGTTGCCGTACTGGTACAGCATCACCCACGAAGGATTCTCGGCGGCAATCTCTTTGGCGTATGCCACCGCGGTGTTGGATCCGCCCTCCGCGGGCGAGTAGATGATGCGGGCACCGTAGAGCTCCAGCAGCTGACGACGCTCGATCGAGGTGTTCTCCGGCATCACACAGACCATCTGGTAGCCCTTCAGCAGGGCCGCCATCGCCAGCGAGATGCCGGTGTTGCCACTCGTGGGCTCAAGGATAGTGACGCCGGGCTGCAGCCGCCCTTCGCGTTCGGCGTCCTCGATCATGCGCAGCGCGGCCCGGTCCTTGATGGAGCCGGTCGGGTTGCGGTCTTCGAGCTTGGCCCACAGCCGCACGTGCGGTGAGCCGTCCCAGTCGGGCGAGAGCCGCTGAAGCCCGACCAGCGGCGTGTTGCCCAGGGTTTCGAGCAGCGAGTTGTAGCGGGCCATCGGGGCGGTCTCAGCCTCCTGCGACGGCAGGCAGGATCGTCACCGAGTCACCGTCGGCGATCGTGGTGTCCAGCCCGCCGGAGAACCGGACGTCCTCGTCGTTGACGTAGATGTTGACGAAGCGGTGCAGCTTGCCGTTGTCGACCAGACGCTCGGAGATCCCCGAGTAGTTGGCCTCCAGATCCGCGATCACAGCCTGCAGCGTGTCACCGGAGGCGGAGACGCGCTTCTCGCCACCGGTGTGCGGGCGCAGGATCGTCGGGATCGACACCTGAACGGTCATGGACAGACTCCTCTTTGCTTTCTCAGTACTGATCGACGACGGTGACGGGCTCTTCGGTGACGACGCCGTCGACGATGCGATAGCTGCGCACCTCGTGTTCGTCGGGGTCACGGGTGGACACCAGGACGTAGTGGGCGTCGGGCTCGGAGGCATACGAGATGTCGGTGCGGCTCGGGTAGGCCTCGGTGGCGGTGTGCGAGTGGTAGATGACGATGGGCGCCTCGTCCGCATGGTCCATTTCGCGCCACACCTTGAGCTGCTCCCCCGAGTCGAACCGGTAGAACGTCGGCGAGCGCTCGGCGTTGACCATCGCGATGAACCGCTCCGGGCGATCGGAACCCTCCGGCCCGGCGATGATGCCGCACGCCTCGTCGGGATGGTCGGCGCGGGCATGGCTGACCATGGCGTCGACCAGGTCGGCACGAATCGTCAGCAACCCCGGCTCCCTTTCACTCGAACGCTCCCGGCAACAGCCCACGGTATGTCGGTATTCCGGCGACCCTGTCGGCGGCCATCACCCCGACCAGGACCGCACGGGCCAGCACCTCGGCGGCTGCGGCGCCCACCGCCGTGACCAGAGGCAGCTCGGGCGTCATCGACGCCGGGGTGGTCGGGTCCGGGTTCACCTCGACCGCGCCGGTGGCCAGCGCGAACACCGTGTCACCGTCCAGCGGGGTGTGGCACGGGTTGATGGTGCGGGCCAGCCCGTCCTGAGCCGCCACCGCCACCCGGCGACAGGCCGCCTTGCTCAGCGCGGCGTCGGTGGCCACCACCGCGATCGTGGTGTTGAGCAGGCCGAGCTCGCCGTGGCGATCGGCGTAGGCGGCCAACTCGTCCGCGGGCGGGCGCACCAGCCCGAACTCCTCGATGTGCGAGGCCTGCCAGGGCAGGCCGGAGCCGGGATCGATGACGTCGCCCGCCGAGTTGACGACGACCAGCGCGCCGACGGTCACCCCGGACTCCAATGTGACCGACGCCGTCCCGACGCCGCCCTTCAGGACGCCGGCCCGCGCGCCGACGCCTGCACCCACGGTGCCGATCCCCGCATCGGTGCCCGCAGCGGCGGCGGCCCGATAACCGAAGTCGGCGTCCGGACGGCACTTCCAGCCGCCGACCGGAAGGTCGAAGATCACCGCGGCGGGAACGATGGGCACCACACCCCCGTCCAGCGCCACGCCCCGGTTCTGCTCTTCGAGCCACGTCATCACACCGTCGGCGGCCGCGAGGCCGAATGCACTGCCCCCGGTGAGCACCACGGCGTCGACGTGGCGCACCGAGTTGCTGGGGTCGAGCAGGTCGGTTTCCCGGGTTCCCGGGGCGCCGCCGCGACCGTCCACCGCTCCGACGGTGCCGGGCGGGGTGAGCACGACGGTGGTGCCTGTCGCCCAACCCGAACCCATCCCGGCGTCGTCGTCGAGCCGGTGATGATGGCCGACACGGATACCGCCGACGTCGGTGATCGACCCGCTCACCTGTTGTTTCCCATGAGGCAGACCACCAGATACTCCTGCAGCACGGTCAGCCACTGGTACACGTCGAGGTGTCCGGCCATGGGGTGGTCTCCCGGCAGGTGGTCGGGCCCGTCGGAGCCGACGTCGAGCATCGTGCCCAGCGCCAACCGGACGTCGTTGACCGCTGCCGCCCAGGCGTGCGCGTCGTCCTCGGACAGTTCGAATTTGCCGCCACCGGCCGGCACTGTGTCCAGCAAGCGTTGCGCCGCTTCACGTTTGGCGTCGAGGATGGCGGGTTCATGCAGGCTGCGCAACGCGCTGTTGAGGCTTTCCGCGGTGCCTGAACCGGCCGGATGCTCGGTGGCGGGCCGGTAGAAGTCCGGCAACAACCTCTTGAGCGTATCGTCTTGCGGGGGAACGGAATTCCCGGTCCGCATCCCGGTTATCTCGGCGAGTTCGTCGACCGGCGCCGAGGCCTCGCGGTCGTCCAGCATTCCCAGTAGAGAGGTGACCAGGCTGCTCAGCAGCTCCGCCTCGTGAGCAGCCAGTGCCGACCGAAACCGCGGGCCGCCGGCGCCCTCGACCCGCTTCCATTTACGCACAGTGTCTTCAGCGGTCCTGTTGCAGTGTCGCCCACAGCCCTGCGGCGTGGAGCCTGGTCACGTCGACCTCCATCGACTCGCGGCTACCCGCCGAGACCACCGCCTTGCCCTCGTTGTGGACCTGCATCATCAACTTGGTGGCATGCGGTTCGCTGTAGCCGAACAGCTTCTGGAACACGTAGGTCACGTACGTCATCAGATTCACCGGGTCGTCCCAGACGATGGTCACCCACGGGGCGTCGGTGGTGGCGTCCTCGCGCACGTCACGGTCTTCGCGAGTCCCCGGTCTGGCCTTCGCCGGCGTCACCATGTGGCCAGGATACCGGGGCCGATACGTGGGTCCCGACCGTCCCTCGAACCGATACGGTGAGGCGGTGACCCCCTCGTCTCCGGACCTGTCGGACATGTCGGGCCTATCCGGCCTCTCCATGGCAATGCTCACCGACAAGTACGAACTGACGATGCTCGCCGCCGCGTTGCGGGACGGCACGGCACACCGGCGCGCCACCTTCGAGGTCTTCGCACGCCGTCTGCCCGACGGCAGGCGCTACGGCGTCACCGCGGGCACGGCCCGATTCGTGGAAGCATTGCAGGCGTTCAGATTCGACGATGCGGAGTTGACCGCCCTCGACGGCTTCCTCGACAGCGCCACCTTGGACTACCTGGCCGACTACCGGTTCACCGGCGATGTGGACGGTTACGGCGAAGGCGAGCTGTACTTCCCCGGCTCCCCCGTGCTGTCGGTGCACGGCACATTCGGTGAATGCGTGCTGCTCGAGACGCTGGCACTGTCGATCTTCAATCACGACACCGCCGTCGCTTCGGCTGCCGCACGCATGGTCAGCGCCGCCGCCGGCCGCCCGTTGATCGAGATGGGATCGCGGCGCACCCACGAACAGGCCGCCGTCGCCGCGGCACGCGCGGCCTACCTCGCCGGCTTCACCGGTTCGTCGAACCTCGAAGCCGAGCGCCGCCACGGCGTGCCCGCACTCGGTACCAGTGCGCACGCCTTCACACTGCTGCACACGACCGACGGCGGAACCCCGTCGGACTGGGAGAAGTCGGCTTTCCGGGCCCAGGTGGACGTCCTGGGCGTCGGCACCACCCTGCTCGTCGACACCTACGACATCACCGCCGGCGTGGCCAATGCGGTGGAGGTCGCGGGTACCCGGCTGGGTGCCGTACGTATCGACTCCGGCGACCTCGGCGTGCTGGCCCGCCAGGTCCGCGATCAGCTGGACGGCCTCGGAGCGACCCAGACCCGGATCGTGGTGTCGGGCGATCTCGACGAGTTCTCGATCGCCGCGTTGCGCGCCGAGCCCGTCGACGTCTACGGGGTGGGCACTTCGGTGGTCACCGGGTCGGGGGCGCCGACCGCGGGGATGGTCTACAAGCTCGTCGAGGTCGACGGCATCCCGGTCGAGAAGCGCAGCAGCCACAAGGAATCTCACGGCGGACGCAAACAGGCGTCGAGGCTGGCGAAGAAGTCGGGCACCATCGTCGAGGAAGTCGTGTATCCCGCCGGCGATCCGCCGCCGCATCCGGCCGATCTGGAAGCGCGCACCCTGACGGTGCCGCTGATGCGCGCGGGTGAGCCGGTCGCCGACATCGGTCTGGCCGCCGCCCGTACCCGGGTCGGCGACGGTCTGCTCAGCCTTCCGTGGGACGGACTGAGCCTGTCGAGGGGTGACGCCGCGGTCCCGACCCGGATGGTCGCGCCCCGGCGCGGCCGGGTGTAGACGCCGGTGGAGGTCGCCGATTTGTTGGCCACCGCGGTCGAGGCGCTGGGAGGCGCCAGCCGCGACGGCCAGATCGCGATGGCCGAGGCGGTCGCGCAGGCGTTCACCAGCGGCAGGCATCTCGCCGTGCAGGCCGGCACCGGAACCGGCAAATCGCTGGCCTACCTGGTGCCGGCGATCGCCCACGCGCTGGACGAGAGCCGACCGGTGGTGGTCTCGACGGCGACGATCGCGCTGCAGCGGCAACTGGTCGACCGCGACCTGCCCCGGCTCGCCGACTCGCTGGCGGACGTGCTGCCCCGCCGGCCCACCTTCGCACTGCTGAAAGGCCGGGGAAACTACCTGTGCCTCAACAAGATCCACAACGGCTCCGCGGGCAGCGAACCCGACGACGTGCCACAGGAGGAACTGTTCTCCCCGGTGGCGAGCAGCGCGCTGGGCCGTGACGTCCAGCGCCTCACCGAGTGGTCGGAGACGACGGCGACCGGTGATCGCGACGAGCTGAAGCCGGGTGTCGCGGACCGGTCGTGGTCACAGGTCAGCGTGTCGGCACGCGAATGCATCGGGGTGTCGCGCTGCCCGTTCGGCACCGACTGCTTCTCCGAACGCGCGCGAGGCCGGGCCGGCGACGCCGACATCGTCGTCACCAACCACGCGCTGCTGGCGATCGACGCCATCGGGGATGCCAACGTGCTGCCCGAACACGACCTGCTCGTCGTCGACGAGGCACACGAACTGGTGGACCGGGTCACCGGGGTGGCGACCGCGGAGCTGTCCGCGACGTCACTCGGCGTCGCGCACCGGCGGGCGGCCCGGATCGTGGCCCCCGAGCTCGCCGAACGGTTGGAGGCGGCGACGGCGACGTTCTCTGCGGCGATCTTCGAAGCCCGCCCCGGCCGTATCGACGTTCTCGACGAGGAGCTGGCCAGCTACCTGGCGGCGTTGCGCGACGCCGCGCACGCCGCCCGCACCGCCGTCGACACCGCCCCCAACGATCCGAAGACCACGTCGGCACGGGCCGAAGCGGCCACCGCGCTGTCGGAGGTCGGCGACACCGCCTCACGGATCCTCGACTCGTTCGTCCCCGCCATCCCCGACCGCACCGACGTCGTCTGGCTCGACCACATCGAGGACGCCCGGTCGGGGGGCCGCGCCCTGCTCCGGGTCGCGCCGCTGTCGGTGGCGGGACTGTTGCGCAGCAGGCTGTTCGGACATGCGACGGCGGTGCTGACGTCGGCGACGCTGACCATCGGCGGCAATTTCGACGCGATGGCCTCGGCGTGGGGCCTGACCGGGGCCGCCGACCGGGAGCAGGACAGAACCGGCGAGGGCGCCGGCTGGCGGGGTTTGGACGTCGGTTCGCCGTTCGACCACGCCAAGTCGGGGATCCTCTATGTCGCCGCCCACCTGCCGCCCCCGGGCCGCGACGGGACGGGCTCGGCCGAGCAGCTCGATGAGATCGCCGGACTGATCGAGGCCGCCGACGGCCGCACACTGGGCCTGTTCTCGTCGATGCGCGCGGCGAAGGCCGCCGCCGAGGTGATGCGCGAGCGGCTGGCGACGCCGGTGCTGTGCCAGGGCGAGGACACCACCTCGGCGCTGGTGCAGCGCTTCGCCGACGACGCACAGACGTCGCTGTTCGGCACGTTGTCGCTGTGGCAGGGCGTCGACGTGCCCGGCCCGTCGCTGTCGCTCGTGCTGATCGACCGGATCCCGTTCCCCCGCCCCGACGATCCGCTGCTCACCGCCAGGCAGCGCGCGGTGGCCGCGCGGGGCGGCAACGGCTTCATGGCCGTGGCGGCCAGCCACGCAGCGCTGTTGTTGGCCCAGGGCGCGGGCAGGCTGTTGCGTCGCGTCGACGACCGTGGCGTGGTGGCGGTGCTCGATTCGCGGATGGCCACCGCCCGCTACAGCGGGTTCCTGCGCGCGTCCCTTCCACCGTTCTGGGCGACGACCGACGGTGCGGCGGTGCGCGCCGCCCTGCAGCGGCTGCGCGCCCCAAACTGACACCGGACCGGCCGGATACCAGCGGTCAGTGCCGTGAGTTCACTATCCTGTCGAGGAGTTCGGTCGCCGGCCACCACGCCGCCGCGGCCACGACCGAAAGGCGGCGTTCATGAGCCCGTCGAGAAGGCCCGGTACGCGGATCGGCGTCGCGGCCGCGGTGTGCGCGGTGCTCGCGGCCACCGCGTGTTCAACGACGTTGCAGGGCAACGCCGTTTCGGTGTTCGACGACCCGTTCCGGGTGGCCGGCATGCCCGCCACCGACGGCCCGACGGGTGTACGCCCCAATGCCGAGCCGCCCGCCCGCGATGTCGAGGGCACCGACGGCGGCGCGATCGACGAACTCGCCGCGAGCGCGATCAGCGATATCGAGGACTACTGGGCGGTCGCCTACGAGGAGACCTTCGACGAGAAGTTCAGGCCGGTGGCCGAGCTGATCTCGTGGGATGCCAACGGGTTCGACGGCGAGTTCTGCGGCGAGGACACATATGGGCTGATCAACGCCGGCTACTGCTACCCCGACCGGACCATCGGCTGGGACCGCGGCGAACTGCTGCCCGGCCTGCAGCGCGCCCACGGCGACATGGGCGTGGTCATGGTGCTGGCCCACGAATACGGGCATGCCATCTCCCGCCTGGCCGGGCTGACGAAGAAGGACACCCCCACCCTGGTCGCCGAGCAGCAGGCCGACTGCTTCGGTGGTGCGTACATGCGCTGGGTCGCCGAGGACTCGTCGGCGCGATTCACGCTGAGCACGGGCGAGGGCCTCAACAACGTCCTCGCCGGTGTCATCTCGTTCCGCGATCCACTGCTCGCCGAGAACGACCCCGACGTCGGGTTCGACGAGCACGGCACGGCGTTCGAGCGGCTTTCGGCATTCCAGTTCGGCTTCACCGACGGCCCGTCGGCATGCGCGGCCATCGACCCCGCCGAGATCGATCAGCGGCGCGGGGAACTGCCGGTGCTGCTGCCCGAGGACCAAACCGGCGAGCTGCCCGTCACCGAGGACTCGACCCGCTCCATCATCGACGCGATGGGAATCCTGTTCTCCCCCAAGAACCCTCCCGCGCTGAGCTTCGACGCCGACGAGGCCGAGAGCTGCGCCGACGCGCGACCCAGTCCGCCTGCCTCATTCTGTCCCGCGACCAACACGATCGTCGTCGATCTGCCCGCGCTCGAAGAGATGGGCGCACAGGCCGACCCGCAGGACGGCGGTAGCCTCGCCACCGGCGACAACATGGCCTACTCGGTGCTGGTGTCGCGTTACATGCTGGCGATCCAGCAGGAACACGGCGGTGCGGCGCTCGACACCGCCGAGGCCGCCCTGCGCACCGCGTGCCTGACGGGTGTCGCGACCGTCAAGATGACCGAGGAAGTCACCACACCCGACGGCGACACCATCGCGCTGACCGCGGGTGACATCGACGAGGCGGTGTCCGGCATCCTCACCAACGGGCTGGTCGCCAGCGACGTCAACGGTGAATCCGTGCCGTCGGGTTTCTCGCGGATCGACGCCTTCCGGCTGGGTGTCCTCAGTGACACCGAGCGTTGCTTCAAACGCTTTCCGTGAGACCCCCTTTGATTCACCTCAGGCCAGCGTGATCAGCCCGAGTTCGTTGTCTCCGGCCAACAGCCGGTGGTGCGGTAACACCCGCACCGTGTAGCCGACCGACCCGGTGATCGGCAGCGGCATCGTCGCCGTGAAGATCTCGTGGCCGCTCTCCGCCGTCCCCGTGTGGGTCATCGCCACGGTGTCGGGGTCGAACAGCGCGTCACCCGCGTCGACACGGCCGAGGACGGCCTGCACGACCACCTCGTCGGGGCCGAGGCCGCCGAGATCCACCTGCGCGGTGAGTGTCAGCTCGGATCCCAGCAGCGGGGTGTCGGGCAACCCGTAGCTGTCCACGTCGGCGATCTTGATCTGTGGCCACGCCCGCTCCGCACGCCGGCGGTACTCCGCCAGCTCGCGCGCCGCGCCGAACGGCACGGCGAACTCCGCGGTATCCGACCGCCCCGGCTCGATCACCAGGCGCAGCGCCTGCGCCGCGGGCAGGTAGTACTTCTGCGTGTACTCCCGAACCATCCGCGACGCCAACACCTTCGGACCGAGCGCCTGCAGAGTGTGGCGCACCATCTCCACCCACCGGATCGGGACCCCGTTGTCGTCGCGGTCGTAGAACTTCGGCGCGACGGCGCGCTCGAGCAGGTCGTACAGTGCGGCGGCTTCCAGATCGTCACGCCTGCCTTCGTCGGTCAACCCGTCGGCGGTCGGGATCTCCCAGCCGTTTTCGCCGTCGTACCACTCGTCCCACCAGCCATCGCGGATCGACAGGTTCAGACCGCCGTTGAGTGCGCTCTTCATACCCGACGTGCCGCATGCCTCGAGCGGTCGCAACGGGTTGTTGAGCCAGACGTCGCAGCCGTGGTAGAGCTTGCGCGCCATCGACATGTCGTAGTCCGGAAGGAAGGCGATGCGGTGCCGCACGTCTTCGCGGTCCGCGAACCGCACGATCTGCTGGATCAGCGCCTTCCCGCCCTCGTCGGCGGGATGGCTTTTACCGGCCACGATCAACTGGATGGGTCGCTCCTCGTCGAGCAGCAGTCTGGCGAGGCGGTCGGGATCGCGCAGCATCAGCGTCAACCGCTTGTAGGTCGGGACCCGGCGGGCGAACCCGATCGTCAGCACACCTGGATCGAAAGCTGTTGCTGTCCAGCCTAATTCGGCGTCAGCTGCGCCGCGCTCCAGCCATGACCGGCGCACCCTGGCGCGCACGTCCTCGATCAGCTCTTCCCGTAGTTGGCAGCGGATCCACCACAGGTGGCCCGGGTCGACCTCTCTGAGCCCGGACCACGCCTCGGTCTCCCGCAACGAGGTCAGGTCGTCGCTGCCGATCAACTCGCGGCCCAATTCCATCCACTGCGGCGCCGCCCATGTCGGCGCGTGCACACCGTTGGTGATCGAGCCGATGGGAACCTCAGCCGGATCGAACCCGTCCCACAACTCGTTGAACATCGAACGGCTGACCCGCCCGTGCAGCAGGGATACCCCGTTGGCGCGCTGCGCCAGTCGCAATCCCATGTGGGCCATGTTGAACTTCGTCGGATCGTCCTCCGCACCGAAGGCCAGGATGCGATCGAGCGGGACACCGGGCAGCAGCCGGGATCCGCCGACCGACGGGTCACCGGGATCGGGCCCGAAGTAGCGCTCCACCATGTCGACCGGGAACCGGTCGATGCCCGCGGCCACCGGGGTGTGGGTGGTGAACACCGTCGAGGCGCGAACCACCGAAAGAGCGGTGTCGAAATCCAGGCCTGCCTCGATCAGCTCGCGGGTCCGCTCGGCCCCCAGGAAACCGGCGTGGCCCTCGTTCATGTGAAAGACCTCGGGGGCGTGCAGGCCCTCCAGTTCGGTGAAGGCGCGGATCGCCCGCACCCCGCCGACGCCGGCCAGGATCTCCTGCCGGATCCGGTGCTCCTGGTCACCGCCGTACAGCCGGTCGGTGACCGAGCGCAGGTCGTGCTCGTTCTCCGGGATGTCGGAATCCAGCAGCAGCAACGGAATTCGGCCGACCTGCGCGATCCAGATACGAGCGAAGAGTTGCGCCCCGTCCGGGAGGGCGAGTTCGACGAGGACCGCGTTGTCGCTGGCGTCCGTGAGCAACCGTAACGGCAGTCCCTGCGGATCGAGCGACGGATAATTCTCGTGCTGCCAGCCGTCGGCGGACAACGACTGACGGAAGTAGCCGGAGCGGTAATGCAGTCCGACGGCGATCAGGGGCAGCCCCAGATCGGAGGCCGACTTGAGGTGGTCACCGGCCAGGATTCCGAGGCCGCCCGAGTAGTTGGGCAGCACCGCGGCGACACCGAACTCCATCGAGAAGTACGCGATGCCCTTCGGCAGCCCCGCCTCGTCGCCGGCGCCCGACTGCTCACCGCCGAGCTGCTGGTACCACAGCGGGCGGGTCAGGTAGTCGTCCAGATCGGCGGCGATGGCGTCGAGGCGCCGCACGAACGAGTCGTCGGCGGCCAGTTCCTCCAGCCGCCCCGGTCCCACCTGCCCCAGCAGCGCGGCAGGGTCGCCGCCCACCTGCTCCCACAACGCAGCGTCGATCGCGGCGAACAGATCCTGCGTCGGTTTGTCCCAGGACCAGCGCAGATTGACAGACAGCCGCTCCAGCGCGGCCAGCTGCGCGGGAAGATGGGCGCGGACGGTGAACCTGCGGAGGGCTTTCACGCGTGTTCACCTTACTGCCGTCGGCATGCCGCGGCGGGTGCTCCTGCGTTCTTGCCCCCGAGGCTCGACGAGCCGGGAACCGATGACCCACGAAAGGTTGAGCCGGACACTACGGTGGGTATAGGCGCGACAGGGCTAGAACCAGGCTGTGAACGAAACCGGGCAACAACACGTGCGGCAGACGCCACGCAGTGCTGTTTCGAAAGTGGTAGGGAGTGCCGAGTGACCGCCGGTCGTATCGAGATCGATGACGTCCAGCCCGTGGTGTCCGAAGGGCGGTTTCCCGCCAAAGCGGTCATCGGCGAAATCGTCCCGGTGACGGCAACCGTATGGCGGGAAGGCCACGACGCGGTGTCGGCGACGCTGGTGGTGCGCTACCACGGGACCGGGTATCCGCCGCTGGCCGACGAGCCGCCCGGACGGGTCCGCCCGACCGAGGCGGTGCCGATCCAGGAGGTCGTCAAGCCCGGCCAGCGGATCCGGCCCGTCGCGCTGCCGATGTCGCTGGGACGGACACCCGATGTGTTCCACGGCCAGTTCAGTCCCGACGAGGTCGGCCTGTGGACGTTCCGGGTGGACGGCTGGGGCGATCCCATCGCCACCTGGCGCAGGCACGTGGTCGCCAAGCTCGACGCCGGCCAGAGCGAAGGCGAGCTCGACAACGACCTGCTCATCGGCGCCCGACTGCTGGACCGCGCCGCCACCGGAGTGCCGCGGCAGGACCGCTATCCGCTCGCCGAGGCGGCGGCCCGGTTGCGCGAACCGGGCGACCCGTTCTACCGCGCCGGAGCGGCGCTGGCCCCCGAGATCACCGCGCTGCTCGACCAGTATCCGCTGCGGGAACTGATCACCCGCGGCAGGCAGTACGGCGTCTGGGTGGACCGGCCGCTGGCCCGGTTCAGTTCCTGGTACGAGTTCTTCCCGAGGTCGACGGGTGGCTGGGACAGCGCGGGCCATCCCGTACACGGAACGTTCGCCACCGCGACCAAGGCGCTGCCCCGGGTGGCCAGGATGAACTTCGACATCGTCTACCTGCCGCCGATCCACCCCATCGGCAAGGTGCACCGCAAAGGGCGCAACAACAGCGTCACCGCCGCACCCGGCGACGTCGGGTCGCCCTGGGCGATCGGCAGCGACGAAGGTGGTCACGACGCCGTGCATCCCGACCTCGGCACCATCGACGACTTCGACGATTTCGTCAACGCCGCCCGCGACGAGGGGCTGGAGGTGGCGCTGGACCTGGCACTGCAGTGCGCGCCGGACCATCCGTGGGCGCGTGAGCATCCCGAGTGGTTCACGGTGCTGCCGGACGGGACGATCGCGTACGCCGAGAACCCGCCGAAGAAGTACCAGGACATCTACCCGCTGAACTTCGACAACGATCCGACAGGGCTGTACGAGGAGGTCCTACGGGTCGTCAAGTTCTGGGTGTCGCACGGGGTCAAGGTGTTCCGGGTCGACAATCCGCACACCAAACCGCCCAACTTCTGGGCGTGGCTGATCGGCGAGGTCAAGAACACCGACCCCGACGTGCTGTTCCTCGCGGAGGCGTTCACCCGCCCGGCACGGCTGTTCGGGCTGGCCAAGCTCGGATACACGCAGTCCTACACGTACTTCACCTGGCGCACCGCGAAGTGGGAACTCACCGAGTTCGGGCAGTCGATCGCCGATCACGCCGACTACTGCAGGCAGAGCCTGTGGGTGAACACGCCCGACATCCTGCACGAAAGCCTGCAGCACGGCGGGCCTGGGATGTTCGCCATTCGGGCTGTGCTCGCGTCGACGATGAGCCCGACGTGGGGCATGTACTCGGGGTACGAGCTGTTCGAGCACCGCGCAGTCCGCGAGGGCAGCGAGGAATACCTGCACTCCGAAAAGTACGAGCTGCGGCCGCGGGACTTCGACGCGGCACTGTCGGACGGGGAATCGCTCGAACCCTTCATCACCCGCCTGAACGAGATCCGTCGCGTGCACCCGGCGCTGCAGCAGTTGCGCACCATCACGTTCCACCACATCGACAACGACGCACTACTGGCCTACTCCAAGTTCGACCCGGTCTCCGGGGACCAGGTGCTCGTCGTGGTGACCCTCAACGCGTTCGGACCGGAGGAGGGCATCCTCTGGCTGGACATGGGCGCACTGGGAATGGAGCAGCAGGACCGCTTCTGGGTACGTGACGAGATCTCCGGAGACGAATACCAGTGGGGACAAAGCAATTACGTCCGCCTTGATCCCGCCCGCGCGGTGGCGCACGTGTTGAACATGCCCCAGGTGCCCGCCGACCAACGAGCCAACCTTCTGCGTAGGGAGTGACGACATGACCAACGTGTCCAATCTCAACAACCAGGTCGACAGCCCCCATCTGCGACCACACACCGCCGACCTGAACCGCCTGCTGGCCGGTGAGCACCATGATCCGCACGCGATCCTGGGCGCTCACGAGTACGACGACCACACGGTGATCCGCGCCTACCGGCCCCATGCGGTCGCGGTCGTCGCGGTCGTCGGCGAGAACCGTTATCCGTTGCGGCACATCGAGGCCGGTCTGTTCGCGGTCGCGGTGCCGTTCACCAACCTGATCGACTACCGGTTCGAGATCAGATACTCCGAGGACGAGTCGGCCTTCGTGCACACCGTCGCCGACGCCTACCGGTTCCTGCCCACGCTGGGCGAGGTCGACCTGCACCTGTTCGCCGAGGGTCGCCACGAGCGCCTCTGGGAGATCCTGGGCGCGCACCCGCGCAGCTTCACCACCTCGGACGGGGTGGTCAACGGGGTGTCGTTCGCCGTGTGGGCGCCGAATGCCAAGGGCGTCAGCGTAACCGGTGATTTCAACCACTGGGGCAACGAGGCCCAGATGCGGGTGCTCGGTTCGACCGGGGTGTGGGAGCTGTTCTGGCCGAACTTCCCCGACGGCGGGCTCTACAAGTTCCGGGTGCACGGCGCCGACGGTTCGGTCACCGACCGGGCGGATCCGATGGCCTTCGCCACCGAAGTTCCGCCGCAGACGGCCTCACGGGTGTTCCGCAGCGACTACACCTGGAGCGACCAGGAGTGGATGAGCGGGCGCGCGTTGCGCAACCCGGTGTTCGAGCCGATGAGCACCTACGAGGTGCACCTCGGTTCATGGCGACCGGGCCTGAGCTACATCGAACTCGCCGAGCAGCTCACCGACTACGTCGTCGAGCACGGCTTCACCCACGTCGAGATGCTGCCCGTCGCCGAGCATCCGTTCGGAGGGTCGTGGGGCTATCAGGTCACGTCCTACTACGCACCGTCCTCGCGGTTCGGGACGCCCGACGAGTTCCGGTACCTCGTCGACGCACTGCACCGGGCCGGCATCGGCGTGATCGTGGACTGGGTGCCCGCACACTTCCCGAAGGACGCGTGGGCGCTGGGCCGCTTCGACGGCACCGCGCTCTATGAACACGGCGATCCGCGCCGCGGCGAGCAGTTGGACTGGGGCACTTACGTTTTCGACTTCGGACGATCCGAGGTCCGCAACTTCCTGGTCGCCAACGCGCTGTACTGGCTGCAGGAGTACCACATCGACGGGTTGCGGGTGGACGCCGTCGCGTCGATGCTGTACCTCGACTACTCTCGGCCCGACGGTGGTTGGTCACCGAACATCTACGGCGGCCGGGAGAACCTGGAGGCCGTGCAGTTCCTTCAGGAGATGAACGCCACCGTCCACAAGATCAACCCCGGCATCGTCACCATCGCCGAGGAATCCACGTCGTGGCCCGGGGTCACCCGCCCCACCAATCTGGGCGGGCTCGGGTTCTCGATGAAGTGGAACATGGGCTGGATGAACGACACGTTGGAGTTCATCAAGCGTGACCCGATCCACCGCAGCTACCACCACCACGAGATGACCTTCTCGCTGCTGTACGCGTTCAGCGAGAACTTCGTGCTGCCGATCAGCCACGACGAGGTCGTGCACGGCAAGGGCACGCTGTGGGGCCGGATGCCGGGCAACGACCACATGAAGGCGGCCGGTATCCGCAGCCTGCTCGCCTACCAGTGGGCCCACCCGGGCAAACAGTTGCTGTTCATGGGACAGGAGTTCGGCCAGCGCGCCGAATGGTCGGAAGAACGTGGCGTCGACTGGTTCCAACTCGACGAGCAGGGCTTCTCCGGCGGAATCCTGCGGATGATGACCGATGCCAACGAGATCTACCGCAGCCGCCGCGCACTGTGGTCCCGGGACACCCAGCCCGAGGGTTACTCGTGGATCGACGCCAACGATTCGGCCAACAACGTGCTGAGTTTCCTGCGGTTCGGCGACGACGGCTCGATGATGGCGTGTGTCTTCAACTTCTCGGGCTCCGAGCACACCCGGTACCGCCTCGGACTGCCGCACGCCGGACGCTGGCGCGAGGTGCTCAACACCGACTCCGACACCTATCACGGCACGGGCATCGGCAACTACGGCGCCGTCGAAGCCACCGACGAGCCCTGGCACGGTAGGCCGGCGTCGGCGGTGATGGTGCTACCGCCGCTGTCGGCGCTGTGGTTCGAACCCGAGTAAACCTGAGCTGTAGACCTCGGACCCGCGAGCAGACGCAAAATCGCACGAGTCCACCCGGATGCGTGCGATTTTGTGTCTGCTCGCGCTGGGACCTCAGCGGAGTGACTGCGTCAGTACAACGCGTTGGCGAGATTGCGGCGGCCCGCCACGACCTCGGGATCGGCCGGGTCGAACAGATCGAACAGTTCGATGAGCCGGGTCCGCACCTTGGTGCGATCGTCGCCGGCGGTGCGCTTGACCAGAGCGGTGAGCCTGGTGAAGGCGGCCTGCACATCCTGCTGCAGGATCTCGACGTCCGCAGCGGCGAATGCGGCGTCGATGTCGTTCGGCGACGCGTCGGCCACGGCGATCGCGTCCCTGGGGTGTGCGGTAGCGCGCTGCAGGAAACCGATCTGCCGCACCGCCCCCTTGGCCTCGTCGTGGTTCGGATTGGCGTCCAGGATCGCCTGATACGCGCTCTGTGCCGCCTCGAAGTCACCCGCGTCGAGATGCGCCCGCGCCTGCTCGACCTCCGGGTCGACGGCTTCGGCCTGTTCGTCCTCGCCCGTACCGCCGAGCTTTCCGGCGACGGCGTTCAACAGGGAATCGATCCACCGCCGCAACTGCTCGGGCGGCTGTATGCCTTCGAAGCTCGACAGCGGCCGGCCGGCCGCCAGCGCCACCACGGTGGGCACCGCCTGGACGCCGAACATCTGGGCCACCCGCGGTGTCGTGTCCACGTTGACCGTCGCGAAGGTCCACTTGGCACCGTCGGCGGCCGAAAGGGCCGCGAGCGCGTCGCCGAGTTGGACGCTGGAGTCGCTGCGCGGTGACCACAACAGCACCACGACGGGTACCTCGGTAGACCTGACCAGTACCTCGGCTTCGAGGTTGGCTTCGGTGACCTCTACGCCACCCGGGTTACCTGCCGGCGCACCGCCGCCGGCAGATGCGCGCTGCTTGAGCGCCGACAGATCGACAGCACCCGCCAGGGCAGGCGAGATTCGTGGTCCAGGACGAGTCACATGGACAAGTCTGTCACGTCGTTTCGGGTACCGGCGGCCCTGGTCGGCCGAGACCGGCGACCACGGCCTCGGAACCCATCCGGCCGGTCCGATCGGCCCATATGAGGAACATCACACTGCCCAGTGGCACGATGCTGGCCAGCAACGCCAGCAACCACGTCCCGACGCTCCACCTGACCGCGAGCCCGACCACGAGGGCCGCCACCACGAAGGCGACGAACACCCCGCCGTGCACGGGTCCGAAGACCTTCACGCCGACTTCGGTCCGGGGTGAACCCAGGTACTTGAAGTACATCCCGAGCAGCAGTCCGACCCAGCTGACGGCCTCGGCGAACGCGATCACCCGGAACCAGCCCGCCGGAGTGCGGAGGTCATATGCGCTAGTCATGACCGTCATTGTGCCCGAACGCGCCGCTGGCTACTACGACGCGTCGTTGACTGCGCCGTGTGCTACGGCCGGCGCAGGATCAGGGCGTCACCCTGTCCACCCGCGCCGCACAGCGCGGCGACCGCGTATTTCCCGCCTCGGCGCGCCAGTTCCAGCGCGGCGTGCAGCGTGATCCTGGCGCCGGACATGCCGATCGGATGCCCGATGGCAATGGCGCCGCCGTTGACGTTGACCTTCTCGGGGTCGACGCCCAGCTCCTTGGTCGAGGCCAACGCGACAGCCGCGAACGCCTCGTTGATCTCAAGGACATCGAGCTGATCCAGCGAGATGCCCTCTTTCTCGGCGGCCTTCTTGATCGCATTCGCGGGCTGGCTCTGCAGCGTGGAATCCGGTCCGGCGACCACGCCGTGAGCCCCGATCTCACACAGCCAGGTGAGCCCGAGCTCCTCGGCCTTCGCCTTGTTCATGACGACGACGGCGCACGCGCCGTCGGAGATCTGCGACGCCGAACCCGCGGTGATGGTGCCGTCCTTGCGGAACGCCGGCTTGAGGCCGCCGAGCGACTCCGCGGTGGTGTCGGCCCGGATGCCCTCGTCCTCGGTGAACTCGATGGGGTCGCCCTTGCGCTGCGGGATCCTGACGGGCACCACCTCGTCGGCGAACACCCCGTCCTTCCACGCTCTGGCGGCCTTCTGGTGCGACGTCGCGGCCACCTCGTCCTGCTGGGCACGGGTGAACTGGTCGACGTCGTTGCGCTGCTCGGTCAGCGCACCCATCGGCTGATCGGTGAATGCGTCGTGCAGGCCGTCGTACGCCAGGTGGTCGAGCACCGTCACGTCGCCGTACTTGTAGCCCGACCGGCTGTTCATCAGCAGGTGCGGCGCCTGCGTCATCGACTCCTGTCCGCCTGCGACGACGACGTCGAACTCCCCCGCGCGGATCAGCTGGTCAGCCAGTGCGATCGCATCGATACCGGACAGGCACATCTTGTTGATGGTCAACGACGCCACGTCCCAAGGGATCCCGCCGGCCACCGCGGCCTGACGGGCGGGCATCTGCCCGGCGCCGGCGGTGAGGACCTGGCCCATGATCACGTACTCGACCAGTCGGGCGGGATTCTCGATGTTCGGGAAGGCCTTCTCCAGCGCGCCGGCGATTGCCACGCCACCGAGGTCACTGCCGGAGAAATCCTTCAGCGAACCCATCAACTTGCCGACCGGCGTACGGGCTCCAGCAACGATCACCGATGTCGTCATGACGACCTCCAGACTTGTTTCGAACGGCTGCAAAGAGGCTATACGTGCGCACCGAGCTATTCGAAACCGATCCCGTTGGGTTACTTTTACGTTATGACCGCCGAGCAGACTGACGCCCGTCCGGTACTGGCCACCGCGCTGGTGACCGCCATCGACCATGTCGGCATTGCGGTGCCCGACCTGGATGCGGCCATCAAGTGGTACCACGACCACCTCGGCATGATCGTGCTCCACGAAGAGGTCAACGAGGAGCAGGGCGTCCGCGAGGCGATGCTGACGGTGCGCGGCGCGGCTGTCGGCAGTGCACAGATTCAGCTGATGTCCCCGCTGGACGAGACCTCGACCATCGCGAAGTTCATCGACAAGCGCGGTCCCGGGCTGCAGCAGCTGGCCTACCGGACCAGCGATATCGACGCACTCAGCGAGCGCCTGCGTGAGCAGGGTGTCCGGCTGCTGTACGACACCCCGCGACGCGGCACCGCCGACTCGCGGATCAACTTCGTCCACCCCAAGGACGCCGGCGGGGTGCTGATCGAACTCGTCGAGCCCGCCAAGGACTCGGGCGAAGGCTCACACTAAGACCAGCGGCGGGTCGGGCCGCGCCTCTCGCGGTGCGCCCAGCACGACGTGTGCCAGTGCCGCCGGTCGTCGATTCCGCCCGAGCTGTCGGCGGGCCACACCACCAGGTGGGATGTGGCAGGCCTGATTTCGTGGTCGCAGCCCGGACAACGGTAGATCTTGGTTGCGCGCGCGGCCGCGACCGGACGCACCTCGTAGTCGTATCCGTCGGCGCCCGTCTCGATGCGCCGCGGCGCGGGCAACGGGTCACCCACGGGTTCGCGTCTGCGCGGGACGCGCCGCTTCGCCATCAGAACAGTCGGAACTCGTCGTTGTCCATGCCCCGCATCTTGTCGTAGTCCAATGTCAGACAACGGATTCCACGATCAGTCGCGAGGGTGCGGGCCTGCGGCTTGATCTGCTGGGCGGCGAACACCCCGGCGACCGGCGCGAGCAGGGAATCCCGGTTGAGCAGTTCGAGGTATCGGGTGAGTTGTTCGACGCCGTCGATCTCGCCGCGCCGCTTGATCTCCACCGCGACCGAGCGGCCCTGCTCGTCGCGGCAGAGCAGATCCACCGGGCCGATCGGGGTCATGTACTCGCGGCGCACCAACGTGTATCCGGCGCCGAGCAGTTCGACGTGTTCGGCCAGCAGCGCCTGCAGGTGCGCCTCAACGCCGTCCTTGACCAGACCGGGATCGACCCCCAACTCGTGGCTGGAATCGTGCTCGATCGCTTCCACGGTGATGCGCAGCTGCTCCCCCGCCTTGTTCTCGACCACCCATACCGTCGCGTCGCCGTCCGTCGGTTCGACGATCCAGCACGGCGGGGACATCCAGTTCAGGGGCTTGTAGGCACGGTCGTCGGCATGCACGCTGACCGACCCATCGGCCTTGAACAGCAGCAGCCGCCGGGCCGATGGGAGATGAGCGGTGAGTCTTCCGACGTAATCCACAGTGCACTGGGCGATGACGAGGCGCACCGATCCACCTTAGATGCCCGACGCCGTCACTAGGCTGACGCCACAATGAACGCGACGAAGAGCGTGCCGTATCGGTTGGGCCGGGTTCTGGAGAGGGTGACCCGGCAGAGCGGGCGGCTGGAAACGCCGGACTACGGCTCCTGGCTGTTGGGCAAGCCGGAAGAGAGCCAGGCCCGCCGACGCATACGCATCCAGGTCATCCTGACGTTCCTCCTCCTGTTCACCAACATCCTGGGCATCGCGGTGTCGCTGTTGCTCAACACGGTCGCCATCCCGGTGCCCAGCGTCTTCTCCGACGCCCCGGCATGGCTGACCTTCGGCGTCGTGCCCGCCTACATGGTGGCCGCGCTGGTCCTCGGCACGGCCTGGATCACGTCGCGGACCGTCGGCTCGCTGCGCTGGGCGATCGAGGAGCGCAGCCCGACCCGCACCGACCAGCGCAACGTGTTCGTCGCCCCGTCCCGGGTCGCGCAGATGCTGTTGCTGTTCTGGGGTTTCGGTGCGGCGCTGCTGACGTTGCTGTACGGACTGCAGGACTCGGCGTTCATCCCCCGATTCCTGTTCGCCGTGGGTTTCCCCGGCATCGTCGTCGCCACCGCGTGCTACATGATCACCGAGTTCGCCTTGCGCCCGGTCGCCGCCCAGGCGCTGGAGGCGGGTCGCCCACCGCGCCGGCTGGCGCACGGTGTCATGGGGCGGACCATGACCGTGTGGCTGCTGAGCTCCGGGGTGCCCGTGCTCGGCATCCTGCTGCTCGCGATTTTCACGCTGTCCCTGCGGAATCTGAGCGCGACGCAGTTCGCCGTGGCCGTGATGATCATCTCCGTCGTCGCGCTGATGTTCGGGTTGATCCTGATGTGGCTGCTGTCATGGCTCATCGCCACCCCTGTCCGCGTCGTGCGCTCGGCGCTCAAACACGTCGAGGACGGCGACCTGGACTGCAATGTGGTGGTGTTCGACGGCACCGAACTCGGTGAGCTGCAACGCGGGTTCAACTCGATGGTGCACGGACTGCGTGAACGCGAACGGGTGCGTGATCTGTTCGGACGGCACGTCGGTCGCGAAGTCGCGCGGGCCGCCGAGAAGCAGAAGATCGAGCTGGGCGGGGAGGAACGCCATGCGGCCGTCATCTTCGTCGACATCATCGGTTCCACCCAGCTCGTCACGAGCAGGCCGGCCGTCGAGGTCGTCGAGTTGCTCAACCGGTTCTTCGACGTCGTCGTCGAGGAGGTCGACAACCACCACGGCCTGGTGAACAAGTTCGAGGGGGACGCGGTGCTGGCGGTGTTCGGCGCACCCGTCTCACTCGACAGCGCCGAGACCGAAGCGCTCTCCGCGGCCAGGGCCATGGCGCGGCGGCTACGCACCGAGGTCCCGGAGTGCCCGGCAGGCATCGGCGTGGCCGCCGGTCAGGTGGTGGCGGGCAACGTGGGCGCCAAGCAACGCTTCGAGTACACCGTCATCGGCGAGCCGGTCAACGAGGCCGCCAGGCTGTGCGAACTCGCCAAGAACGTGCCTGCGCTGCTGGTCGCCTCGGCCGACGCGGTCGGCGGCGCGACCGAGTCCGAACGTGCGCTCTGGAAGCTGGGCGAGACCGTGACGCTGCGCGGCCACGATCAGCCGACGCGGCTGGCTACACCGGCCGGCGAGCTTTAGACCAGCTCGAAAAACGGGATGGCCTCGGCGGCCTCCGCTTCGCCAAGTACCTCGAAGGCGACCTTCACCCGCGCGCCGAACAGGTCGGCCGCCGGGTCCGCCCCGGGAAACGACGTCCACCACCACGGGCCTTCGTCGAGTTCGACGATTCCCACCGGAAGTCGGTGCACCGCCCCGTCCAAACCCCGCTGGTGCACGACCGACCAGCTGACGACGGTTCCGGTGCCCGCGGCGGGAACCCGGGTGTACCGGTCCGGTTGGACCGACACATCGAACTGCGGCGACAGGATCTCTCCGGTCTCGGTGTCTCGGACGAGCAGGAACTCGCCGCGCTTGGTGCCGTCGAGGAACTCCGCCGACGCGGAATCGCGCTCTATCGGGAACACAGGCATGAGAAAGTCGCGCTCCTTGCTCAGTTGTCGGTGCCGAGCACCAGGGTGGAGTGATAGTCGAGGATGCCGCCGTTACCGGAGACGAGAACGCGGTCGTGGTCGTCGACCTGACGTTCGCCGCCCTGGCCACGCGCCTGCACCACCGCCTCGTGCAGCGGGGTCATCCCCCACATGTAGAACGAGCTCAGTTCGCCGCCACCGGTGTTGAACTTGATCCGTCCGCCCGGTCCGATCATGCCCGGTTCGGCCATCGCCGGCCCCCCTTCACCTTTCGGGACGAACCCGTAGTCCTCCAGCGTCAGCAGTGCGGTGAACGTGTAGCAGTCGTAGATCTGCGCGACGCCGACCTCGTCGAGCGAGGTGTTGGCCATCTTGAGCGCATCGGGACCCGATTGCGCGGCGCCGCTGACGAGGCCGAAGTCGTCGTTGCGGATTCCCGCTCTGCCCGGATGCGCCTGCGCCCAACCCAGCACCCGCACCGGTGGCTGCCGCAGCGCGCGGGCACGCTCGAGCGACGTGACGATGACGGCCACGCCGCCGTTGCTCACCAGGCAGCAGTCGTAGAGGTGGAACGGCTCGGCGATGTAGCGGCTGTCGTGGTACTCCTGCAGGGTCAGCGGCGTCCCGCAGAACTGCGCGATGGGGTTGAGCTGCGCCCAGGCCCGCTGCGCCACCGCGATATGGCCGAGCTGATCGGAAGTGGTGCCGTACTTCTGCATGTGCCTGCGGGCCGCCAACGCATACATGGTGGTGGGCGACATGATGCCGTTGGATGCGGTGATGCCGTCGAATCCCCGCGGCAGCGACCTGCCACCACCCGAGTAGGCCGCCGAGGACCGCGACTTCTCCTTCAACGGCGCGTCGGCCCACACGATCGCGATCGTGCTCGCCATCCCCGACTGCACGGCCATCGAGGCGTACTGCACCATCTGGGCCGCGGTGGAGCCGAACCCCTGCATCTCGGTGAGCAGCTTCAGGTCGACCAGCCCCAGCGCGTTCTGCAGGTTGATACCGATGCGCGCCTTGATTCCGCCGGAGACGATCAGGCCGTCGATGTCGGCCATCTCGATGCCTGCGTCAGCGGCGGCGAGCCGAACGGCCTGGGCCGCGAACTGCCGGGCGGTCCGGCCGTACACCTTGCCCTGCTCGGTGATACCGAGGCCGGCGATGGCCGGCGTTGGATCGCTCATTCGTCGTGTGCTCCTTGTTCTGATGGCACCCGATTGTGTGGGCGGAGTTCTCGGCCTGTAAACGACCGAACGGCTCACCGGTACGTGCGCGGTTGGGAAACCTGTCCGCCCGGCAGCATGTCGCAACCGGAAATCCACTGGTGTCGCGATTCGTGATTTACAGGGGCGCCTTCTGCACCAAGCATGGTGGGGGCAAGCCAGGAGAGGCGGTTGAAGATGACGATCAGTGTGGCCGAACGCGCGGAACTGCGCACCGCGGTCGGCGAGTTGCTGGCCGAGCGGTGCACCGAATCCGACGTGCGGCGGGTGATGACCTCCGACGAGGGCTTCGACCGCGACCTGTGGCGGCAACTGGCGAACCAGGGCGTGCTCGGCATGCTCGTCGACGGCGAGTACGGCGGGCTGGGTTTCGGCGCCCTCGAGCTCGAAGCCGTGGCCGAGGAGACCGGAACGGCTGTTCTCCCGGCGCCGTTCATCTCCAGCGCCGTGCTGACCGTCGCACTGATCAACGCCGCAGGCTCCGACGAGGACAAGCAGCGGCTGCTGCCCGCCCTCGCCGACGGAACGGCCATCGGCACCGTGGCACTGACCGGGAAATCCGGTTCGTGGACCCCGGAAGGTGTCGACGTGCAGGCAGCCGCGGACGGCACCCTGACCGGTTCGGCGCACTACGTGACCTGGGGTCAGGTCGCCGATGTGGTGCTGGTGGTCGCCCGAACCGACGACGGCTTCGGGGTGTTCGAGGTCTCCGTCGGGGCCGACGGCTTCGAGCGTTCCGCGGCAACGGTTTTCGACCCGACCGTGCGGCTGTCGACCTTCAGCTTCGCCGGCACACCGGCCCGCCGACTCGGCACCGCAGGCTGGGACGCCGCCAAAGAGGCCCTCGACCACGCCGTCATCGCCTCGGCCGGTGAGCAGGTGGGCGGCGCGCGCCGGATCTTCGACATGACCGTCGATTACCTCAAGACCCGCATCCAGTTCGGCCGCCAGATCGGCAGCTTCCAGGCACTCAAGCACATGGCCGCCGACCTCCTCATCGAGGTCGAGAACGCCACCTCGGCCGCCCAACATGCCGCGAGCGAGAAGGCCGGCAACAGCGAAAACGCCGACGGCGCAGTGGCGTTGGCTGGCTTCGCCTGCGCGGAGGCGTACGAGACCATCGCCATGAACGCCATTCAGATGCACGGCGGCATCGGCTTCACCTGGGAGCATCCGGCACACATCTTCCTGCGCCGCGCGCGCACCGGCCTGCACCTGTTCGGCGGCCCCCGCCTGCACCGCGAACGCTACCTCGTCTCGAAAGGCGCCTGACATGACCACCCCTTCGCTGCCCAGCGCCGACGAACTGCGCGCCGAGGTCCGAGACTGGCTGCGCGACAACTGGACTCCGCTGCCCAAGAACACCGATCCGTGGGCATCCTCGCCGGAGCGGATCGCCTGGCTGGAGAAGGTGCTCGACGCCGGTTACGCGGTGCCGACGTACCCGGCCGAGTGGTTCGGCCGCGGTTACCCCAACAAGCTGGCCAACGTCATCGGTCAGGAGTTCGCGGCGATCAAGGCGCCGGGGTCACGGCAGGACAAGTACAACATCCCGGCCAACACCGTGCTCGCCCTCGGCACCGGAAAGCTGCGCGAAGATCTGTTGCGCGACTTCCTGGTCGAACGGGCCCGCACCTGCCTGCTGTACAGCGAGCCCGGCGCCGGTTCGGACCTGGCCAGTGTGCGCACCACCGCGGTGCGGCAGGGCGATCACTGGGTGGTCAACGGCCAGAAGGTATGGACCTCGGGCGCGCAGACCGCCGACTACGCACTGCTGTTGGCACGGACCGACTGGGACGTGCCCAAGCACAAGGGTCTGAGCCTGTTCATCATGCCGATGAATCAGGCGGGCATCGAGGTGCGGCCCCTGGTGCAGATCACCGGTGAGTCGCATTTCAACGAGGTGTTCATCAGCGACGCCACGGTGTCCGACGACTACCTGCTCGGCGGTGAGGGCAACGGCTGGCGCGCACTGCAGACGGCACTGGCCTACGAACGCTCGATCATGGGCGACAGCGGCCGCGGGTCACGAAACCGCAAGGCCGACAGCCTGATCGACCTCGCCCGCGAACACGGCGTCCTCGACGACTCGGCGGTGCGACACCAGCTGGCGTCGGTGCTTGCCATGCGGGAACTCAACAGGCTCAACAACGCCCGCGCGAAAGCCTCGACCACGCAAGGCACGTCGAGTTCGATCATGTCGCTGGGCAAGCTCGCGATGTCGCGAATCCTGCACACCGAGGCCGCGATGAAGACCCAGATCATCGGCGCCGAAGCGCTGCTCGCCGGTCCGGACAACCCGGTGGCCGACGACGTCAACTTCCTGGCGCTCAACGCGTTCTTCACCTCGATCGGCGGCGGCACCGACCAGATCCAGCGCAACATCATCGGCGAACGCGTGCTCGGGCTGCCGAAGGAGCCCGAGGCCGACCGCGATATCCCGTTCCGCCAGGCCCGTCGGAGCTGACCGCCATGTCCTCTCCGGCTGCTGACGGCTCCGCCTACGATCCGCCTCTCGCGGGCGTCCAGATCCTGGACCTGTCCTCGGGCCCGATGACGGCCGTCGGCCGCCTGTTCGCCGATCTGGGCGCCCACGTCACGGCGTTGCACCTGCGCGGCGTCACCGGTGACGAACCGGTCGGCCCGCACGTCGACTCGGTGGCCGTCGGATCGGCGATCAACCGCCACGGCATGGACACCGTCGAGATCGACCCGGGGACCCCGACCGGACGCCAACGGTTCGCCGAACTGGTGGCCGGGGCCGACATCCTGATCGAGAACACCAGGCCCGGGTCGCCGGCCGAGACGGCGCTGTCGATCCGCGAGATCCGTGACCAGCATCCGGCGCTGGTGATCCTGTCCATCAGTGATTTCGGCCGTGACACCGACTACCGCAACTGGCAGGCCAGCGGTCCGGTCTTCCACGCCCTGACAAGCGAACTTTCCCGTTCGGGCATTCCCGGCCGGGAGCCCCTGATCCCGCCGGCGGACCTGCCCTACCAGGTGGCCGCCGCACAGGCCGCGGTGATGACGCTCAGCCTGTTCCTGGACCGGTTGCGCACCGGCGAGGGTGATCTGATCGATTTCTCCGTCCTCGACGGCGCGATGCAGACCCTCGACCCGCCGTTCGGGACGGCGGGCAGCGCGTCGGCCGGGGTCGCCGTCAGCGCCCAGCAGCGTGACTGGAACGCCGAGCGGCAGCGGTACCCGATCATTCCGTGCAAGGACGGACACGTCCGCATCTGCATCCTGTCGAGACGGCAGTGGCACGGCATGTTCGCGCTGATGGGCAGCCCCGAGGAGTTCGCCGACCCGTCCTACGACAAGCTGGGCAAGCGCTTCCGGTCCCCGCACCTACTCGAGGCGATCGAGCGGTTCTGCGCCGACAAGACGCGCGCCGAATTGGAGGCCGCGGGCCAGGCTCACGGTGTGCCGACGGCCGCCCTGCTCACCCTGGCGGAGGCGCTCAACGCCGACCACTTCACCGCGCGCGGTTTCTTCCGCGACGTGGAGCTCGCACCCGGCGTGGTGGCACCGGTCCCGGTGGGGGTCAGTGAGGTCGACGGTCACCGGGCAAGCGCTCTGCAGTCGGCCGCCCGTTCGTCGGAGATCGACCGGCTCGACACCGCCCCGCTGCTGGCGAACCGGCGGCGCGCCGGTCAGGGTCTGCCGTTGGAGGGCATCCGCGTCCTCGACCTCGGTGTCATCGTGGTGGGTGCCGACACCGCACGCCTGTTCGGCGACCTGGGCGCCGATGTCGTCAAGATCGAGCACTCTGCGCATCCGGATGGTCTGCGTGTCGGCAAGCTGACGTCGATGACGCAACCGTTCGCCGCCGGGCACCGCAACAAGCGCTCGATCGGTATCGATCTGCGGTCGGACGAAGGCAGGCGCCTGGCCCATCGCCTGGTCGAGCAGAGCGACGTGGTGCTGACGAACTTCAAGCCGGGCGTGGCAGACGCGCTGGGCATGGACTACGCGACGCTGCGACAGGTCAACCCGAACATCGTCGTGGTCGACAGTTCGGCGTTCGGCCCAACCGGCCCGTGGGCCAAGCGGCTCGGCTACGGACCGCTGGTACGTGCCGCCGTGGGCTTCACCGACCTGTGGGTCTACCCGGGTGAGGCCGAAACCTACTGCGACACCGTCACCGTCTACCCCGACCATGTGGCGGCGCGGATCGGCGCACTTGCGGCGATGGCGCTGCTGTTGCGCCGTGAGCGCACCGGCGCCGGCGGGTCCGCGAGCATCTCGCAGGCCGAGGTCATGCTCAGTCACCTCGCCGCCGACATCGCCGCCGATGCGCTGCTGCGGAGCGGGCACACCCACACCGGTGCCTCGCGCCCGGATGCCCCGTGGGGGCTGTTCCCGGCACAGGGTGACGACCGCTGGGTGGCCATCACCGTGCGTGACGATGCCGACCGGCGCGCGCTGGGTGAGGTGGTCGGGTTCACCGGGGCGGACCGGCAACTGTTCGACGACGCGGTGCGGGCGTGGACGACGCAACGCTCCCACCTCGAGGCGATGGAGCAACTGCAGGCCGCAGGCGTACCCGCGGGTGCGGTGCTGCACGCAGACGAGATCCCCGGCTGGGGCTACTACGAGCAGCGCCGCGCGTTCCGGGAGGAGTTGCACCCGTACGGGTCCGCTCCGTTCATGATGGAGAACGTGCAGATCCACTGCGATCACGTCGCCGACCCGCCGCTGGGCCAGGCGCCGCTGCTGGGTGAGCAGACCGTGGAGATCGCTGCCGAACTTCTCGGCCTCGATCCCGCCCAGATCGACGATCTGCACCGGCGTGGGGTGCTGGAGACCCCCGAGGTGGAGACCGCCACCCAGTCCTGAGTCGATCTCGTAGCATCACCCTGTATCGGGTGGGCACGGCCACCACGTTCGGATGCGGCAGGTATGGACATCGACTTCACCAGGCTCAGGTACTTCGTCGCCGTCGCAGACGAACTGCACTTCAAGCGTGCGGCCGACAAGTTGATGATCACGCCGCCGCCGCTGAGCAAGCAGATCAAACTGCTGGAGAAGGAGCTCGGCGGACCGCTGTTCGAGCGCGGCTACCACGACGTCCGGCTCACTCCGCTCGGGCAGCGTTTGGTGGGTCCGGCACGGGAGATCCTGAGGCAGGTCGAGGAATTCAAGGCTGTGGCAACGCAGGCGGTGCGCGGGTTGGCGCCGGTCCGGGTGAGCGCGACCGCCTATGCGCCGTCAGATCTGCTCGGTGAGCTCGAGGCCGCGATCGCAAGCCTGCCGGTCCCGACTGAGTTCAGTGTGCCGGGGTCGGCCGCCGAGGTCACCGCCAAGCTCATCGCCGGGCAGGCCGAACTGGGTCTGATCCATCTGCCCGCCAACGACAAACGGCTCCGGTACAAGGTTGTGGCCAGCTACCAGGGCGGTATCGCGGTCCGCTTCGACGACCCGTTGGCCGCCAAGGACCTGGTGTCCATCGAGGAACTGCGCGACCGCGAGGTGGCCATCGACGTCGCGCGACCCAACCCGGTGGTGCTGGCAGGTCTCACGCGTGGCCTCAATCGCAAGGGCGTCCACCGCATCGTCCGGACCACCAACCAGCGTGGCGGGGAGGTCGAGATGGCGACGCAGGTGTTCAACCGACATCTGGTCGCGGTGGTCAGCTATGCCCCCGACTCCTTCATCGGCAAGATCTTCTCGCCGCCGGAGTTCAAGCTGATTCCGTTGGACGAAAGCACCTGGGCACCAGCCGAAATCGCGTTGGCGTGGGTGCCGGAGCGGGTGCAGGCGCGGCTCACCGAGGTCGAGTTGATGGTCGAACAGATCGCCGACCGACTGGGGCCCGTGCACCGGGGAGCCTGACCAGGGATTCAGTGCGTGCCACCCCCGGGCGGTACGCCCGCCGGGGGTTCGGGTAGGGATGCGCTACCGGCGGGCGGCGGGAGGCGCCAGGTGTCGAAGGCCATCGCCAACATGGCGTAGGTGCCGACGACAAATATCAGTTCCATCGCTTGGTGGGTTCCGAGTTCGTCGGTGAGCCGGTGCCACGTGGCGGGCTCGGCGTGGCCGTCATGCAGAAGTTCATCGGTGGCGTCGAGTACCAACCGGTCGGCCCCGGTGAAGGCCTCGTTGCCCTCGGCGAGGCGAGCAATGTCCGCCTCGGGCACACCGCCTTCGGTGGCGACTTTCGTGTGCTCACCCCAGAAGAATGCGGAACGGCGGGTATGCGCGATCCGCAGGATCGCCAATTCCCGCAGCCGCAAGGGCAATTCGCCGCGCTGCAGCAGCCAGCCGTTGAAGGTCAGGAACCGCCGAGCCATCTTCGGGTGGCGGGCGAGCAGGCCGATGATGTCGAATTTGAGCGGGTCGGCGGCATGACCGGAGCCGGCCCGGGGCACCTTTTCTCCCGGCAGTCCCAGTAGCGCGCCGAACGCGGCGTACTCGTCATCGCCCCATTCGGCGGCGGTCAGCGGTGCCAGGAGCGACTCGGCGCCGTCGGTGGAATTCATGTGCTGCGTCCTCCGTTGACGGGGATGACTTGGCCGGGGTTCAAACGGCATTGCTTCGGCGACCTCTACGAGAACTCGATGTGCAGGCGGGTCAGCCCGCGCAGGATGAACGTCGGCAGGTACTTGTGTCGATGTCGGTCGGTGTAAGTTGCTCCGTCACTGAGCATCCCCGGCGTTCTGAAAGTTCGGCAGCGCGGCCGGGTCGGGAAGCTGCATCTGGAGGTAGACGGCGATGTACCGAATCTTGTTGTCCGCGTCGAATTCATACACCGAGGCGCTGTTGACGACACTGCTGAAGTCACCGATTCGACTGCGCTCCTCCAGTTCGAGGAAGACGACATCTCCCGCCTCACTGATGCGCTTGAACGAGCATTCCCAGTCCGAGGATGTGGCCCAGGCGGTGAGGAACTCGGTGTATTCGGCCCAGTTCTGCACCTCCTTGAACGGGCCGATCCGGACGAAGTCGTCGATCGCGACCAATTCGCCCAGCGGCGCCCAGCTGTGCACCGAGAATCCCGGCTCCTTGGCGCTTTTCACCAGACGGCTCATTGTCTGGCTGTACTCCAGCACCGCGCGCGACCGCCCGGTGGCCTCACCGATGACATCGTCGATCGTGGTCATGTCGCCCTCGATGCTCAATCTCTACTCTCTTTCACTGATGAAGTTGACCGTGCTGTGTCAGCGGTTACCGAGTCAGCCAGGTGGCGGTCCACCACCGAGTGGTAGTGCGCGATGACGACTTCCTCCTTGACCAGCGACATGTGGTCGAGTCGGTCGTTGCGCAGACCCTTCTGCTGACGCGGCATCTGCTCGTAGTCCTGCTGGAGCGCCTCGAAGTACTTGTAGCTGCCCGGGGTGTCCACCACGAGCGCCTCGGCCCGGACGGCGGCGCGGAAGTCCTGGGGCACATACATGTAGCTGGCCACATGCCAGATGCACCGGTTCGGATCGCCGTCGGGATGCGGTACGGACATGATGACGTGGCATTCACCGGCACGCACGGTCATGAAGTAGTTGGGGAACAGCACCCAGCCCTGGTTGTCGACCATCTGATCGTCGGTCAGACGGCTGACGTCGAGCCCCATACCGGTCAGCACCTCGCGGGTGGCCTGCTGCAGCAGCGCGCGGGCGGTGACGCCGTCGGGGAACGCCACGTTCCCGTCGCTGTCCTGGTAAGGCGCGATCAGCTCCTGGAAGCGCGGAATCACCGCGACCGTGCCGGGAAAGGTCTCGGGCAGAGCCAGGATCCCTGCGACCTGATCCTGCACGCCGGCGCCGACCACCTCGAAGGGAGCCATTGCGACGCTGTGGTTTTCGAAGAACCGATACCGCGCAGTCTTCGGATTGATGTGCAGTACCTGCAGCAACTGGGGATGGATCCCGTTGATGTGGTAGCCCTCTTCGAAGGCATCCATGACAACTTTCCAGTTGCACTCGATGGCCTCGGTGACGTCCATGACAGTGGTGAACTGTTCGATGTTGTAGGGCTCCAGCAGACTGACCACGTCCTCGCCGAGGTACTCACGCAGCGGTGCGGCGTCAGGATCCGGATTGAGGAAGATGAAGCCGGCGAAGGTGTCGACCGACACCTGGAGTAGCGAGTTCTCGGTCTTGTCGATCGGTCCGGCCAGGTTCTCCCGTAGCAGGCCCTTCAACTTCCCCTCGAGGTCGTAGGACCAGAGGTGGTACTGGCACAGGAAACCCCGCTTGGCGTTGCCCGTGTCGGTCGTGCACAGCGCGTTACCGCGGTGCCGGCACGCGTTGACGAAACCGCGCAACACATCGTCCTTTCCGCGGACGATGATGAATGACTGGTCGAGGATTTCGTACTTCTTCCAGTCGCCGGGTTTGGGCAGGTCCTCGACGCGACCTGCGATCTGCCAGGTGCGCATCCAGATCGATCCCCGCTCGCGCGCAGCGTAATCCGGGCAGGTGTACCGGTCCGTGGAGATGGTCATGTTGAAGGTTCCGGGTTGGACGTCGTCCAGACCAAGGCCGAGACCTGAAGCAGGATCGAGCCACTCTCCGGGGCGGGTTGCTGGCATCAAGGGAGTCCTCCTCTGTCGGCGTCGGTCACGTTGCTGAGGCGTCCTTCGGACGAGGACCCACCGGCTCACGCTGTTGCGATGCCGCGGGCCGCGAGCCTCAGTTGTGACAGGACTCACTATATACACACGTGTATGTTAGATACAACCATGTATACGTGGTGGCATCACCCACTCGGGTCACGGGGAGGAGCGATCGTGGGCTATCGAGTCGACGTGATCACCGACAGCGTCTCGGAGGCCGTTCGTCATGCCGGCGGCCTGATGTTCGACCGCAGCCGTGCCGGGTGGGACGTCGTCGTACTCACCGACGACCCCGACAACTCACGAGCCCTGGCCATCCTGGGTGCCCGCACCCAGGGCCCCGGGCAACTCGATGACCGGTTTCACCGGCGGGAGCGAGAAATTCGTACCGTGGTTACAGCGATCGGTGGCTTCGGAGCGGAGGGGACATCGGCAGCCGTCCCGGGACTCGAGCCTCACGCCCAGCTGCTGCTGTGGGGCCATCAGGTCGATGATGAGCTTGCGCGCGTACTACAGCCGGTGAGGCACAGACTCGGCGCGGCCGCGCTGTCATTCAAGACGCACGCGCTGCACGCCATCGGCGTGGCCACCACCGTCGAAGAATGTGAGCATTTCTGGGCGGACCCCACCCACGGCGCCGATCGGACCGCCGCCCGATCACCGACCGCGATGGGAGGATGAGCCCGTGGCTGAACGCTGGACCAAAGAGCGCCGTACCGAGCACACCCGGCAGATCCTGCTGGACGCCGCCGAGGAAGTGTTCGCCCGCAAGGGCTTGACCGGTGCCGCGCTCGAAGAGATCGCCGAGGCGGCAGGGTTCACACGCGGTGCCATCTACTCCCAGTTCGGTGCGAAGGAAAAGCTGTTCCTTGCGGTCGTGGACCGCCAGCGCCAGCGGTTTCTCGACGGCTTCGCCGAGGTGATGATGTCCTTCCATCGCCTCAGCGACGTCGATATCGACGAGCTGGCCGAGCGGTGGCGCCAGTTGAGCAGCGGGCCCGACCGGGCGGCCCTGGGCCACGAGCTGACGCTGTATCTGCTGCGCAACCCGGAGGCGCGGGAAAGCGTGGCCGGCCAGCGACGCGAGACGGTCCGCGCCCTGGGCGAATTCATCAGCAAGAACGTCGCGCGGATCGGCGGCACCTTGACCATCGAGGCCGAGACACTGGCCCGGGTGGTCCTGGCCGCCAACGACGGGATCACCCTCAACAGCCACCTCGACGGCGAGGACCTCTACCGCCCCTATCTGCAGCTGGTCATATCCAGCGTCCAGACCCCGCCCTAGCACGTTCGGCCGGCGGTCCTGCGCCTCGACGACGATGTCGTTTTTCCGCCAGTTCTGTCGGTTCCGGCGTGTAATTGTCGAGGCATGCACACCGACTTCGACCGCTGCTATCGGGCGGTCCAGTCCAAGGACGCCCGCTTCGACGGGTGGTTCGTCACCGCTGTGCTCACCACCAGGATCTATTGCCGGCCCAGCTGCCCGGTCCGGCCACCGTATGCGCGCAACATGCGGTTCTATCCCACGGCGGCCGCGGCGCAGCGGGCCGGCTTCCGCGCGTGCAAGCGGTGCCGGCCGGACGCCTCACCCGGATCCCCCGAATGGAACGTGCGTGGAGATGTGGTTGCCCGCGCCATGCGCCTGATCACCGACGGAACCGTCGACCGGGAGGGCGTCACCGGTCTCGCGGCACGGGTCGGATACACGGTGCGGCAGCTGGAACGCCTCATGCAGGCGGAAGTGGGGGCCACCCCACTGGCGCTGGCGCGCGCACAGCGGACGCAGATGGCGCGGACACTCATCGAAACCACCGAAATGCCGTTCAGCGATGTGGCATTCGCAGCGGGATTCTCCAGCATCCGGCAGTTCAACGAGACCATACGTACCGTGTGCGCGCTGACACCGAGCATGCTGCGCACCCGGGCTCGGGCACGGTTCGGGCGAGACCACACCGCAGGCACCGGCGTTATGTCGCTGCGACTTCCTGTGCGTGCCCCCTTCGCGTTTGAAGGTCTGTTCGGACACCTGGCCGCAAGCGCGGTACCCGGCGTCGAGGAGGTGCGCGACGGCGCCTACCGCAGGACGCTGCGCCTTCCGCGCGGAAACGGCATCGTCAGCCTGACACCGCACCCTGACCATGTGCGCTGCCACCTGGTGGTCGACGACTTCCGCGACCTCGCTGCGGCGATCGCGCGATGCCGGCGCCTGCTCGACCTCGATGCCGACCCGGAGGCGGTCGTGGACGCGCTCAGTGCTGACGACCGGTTGGCCGCTCTGGTCGCCAAGGCTCCGGGCCAGCGGATCCCCCGCTGCGTTGACGAACACGAACTCGCGTTGCGGGTGGTGCTCGGCCAGCAGGTGTCGATGGCCGCCGCGCGTACGCACGCCGGGCGCGTCGCAGCGGCGTACGGTCAGAGCGTCGACGATCCCGAAGGACAGTTGACCCACGTGTTCCCTTCCGTGGCAGAGCTTTCCGAGATCGATCCTCGTCATCTGGCCTTCCCGAAGGCGCGGCAACGCTCTCTGGGTGCACTCGTCACGGCGCTGGCCGAAGGCACCGTGGTCCTCGACCCGGGGTGCGACTGGAACGCCGCCCGCGAGCGGCTGCTGGCGCTGCCGGGCATCGGGCCGTGGTCGGCCGAGATGATCGCCATGCGCGGGCTCGGAGATCCCGATGCGTTCCCGGTCACCGACCTGGGCGTGATCACGGCGGCCGAACAGACCGGGTTACCCACCGCGCCGCGACTGCTGGCCGACCACAGCGACAGGTGGCGGCCCTGGCGCTCCTACGCGACTCAACACCTTTGGACCGCACTCGACCACAGCGTGAACCAGTGGCCCCCGAGGGAGAAATGATGGACAACATGCGATACCGGACGATGGACAGCCCGGTCGGGCTGCTGACGCTCGCCGGCAGCACAGGACGGTTGCAGCATCTTCGGATGGTCGACCAGACGTACGAGCCCGACCGCGCCGGCTGGGAGAAAGACGACAGCGCATTCCCCGAAGCGGTCATGCAGCTGCAGGAATACTTCCGTGGGGAGCGTCGAGAATTCGATCTCGACCTCGAGCTGGCCGGAACCGCGTTCCAACGCCGGGTGTGGGAAGCCCTGCTGACCATCCCGTACGGCGAGACGCGGTCCTACGGTCAGATCGCTCAGCAGATCGACGCCCCCGGCGCCTTTCGTGCGGTCGGGTTGGCCAACGGTCACAACCCGATCGGCATCGTCGTGCCATGCCATCGGGTCATCGGCGCCAACGGGAGTTTGACGGGTTACGGCGGCGGATTGGACCGAAAGAAAATGTTGCTGGGAATGGAGCGAAAAAACTCGCCGACTATTCCTACGCTATTCGACTGAATTGCCGGAAACGCACAAATGCCTGTGCCCCCCAATAGAATTGGGGGGCACAGGACTTTAATTTGTGTTCGGCGGTGTCCTACTTTTCCACCCGTGTGGGTAGTATCATCGGCGCTGGCAGGCTTAGCTTCCGGGTTCGGGATGGGACCGGGCGTTTCCCTGCCGCTATGGACCGCCGTAACTCTATTCACTTGTTTCAGTGACAAATCTTTTGTTGTGTTTTT
>Ga0172382_10001861_pt1 | contig 36536 bp, 22 predicted proteins | sample Leawel138RmetaG_FD_122245 | JGI IMG/M metagenome (GOLD analysis project Ga0172382, IMG submission 122245) | Leachate microbial communities from a municipal landfill in Southern Ontario, Canada - Leachate well 138R metaG | ecosystem: Engineered > Solid waste > Landfill > Unclassified | place... | reverse complement strand
GCAGGACAGTAGTTCAACTGGTAGAGCACCGGTCTCCAAAACCGGGGGTTGCGGGTTCGATTCCTGCCTGTCCTGCCACATTCATTCTTTTTTTGTATTGGGCAATTCTACTGATTCTGTCCTTCACTAAATGGGACAGGCTGTAGCCATGCCATCTAAACAACAGGTGTAAAAAATGAAGTTTGAAAAAATAAGCCGTTTCTTTCGCGATGTGCGCTCTGAGATGAAAAACATCACTTGGCCCAAAAAGGCTGATCTCAAGGAAGGCACCATCGTGGTAATCGTGATGTCCACAATTGTGGCGATATTCCTTTCACTGGTGGATCTGGGCTTCAATCAGATCGTAAGCGTACTTTTTTCAGGATCCTGATGTCTGATAAAAAATGGTATGTGATTCATACCTATTCCGGTCATGAGAATAAGGTAAAGGCAGCCATCGAAAAAGGCGTAGAAGGAACCGACATGAAGGATCTGGTAGGTCAGATATTAGTTCCTGTGCGTAAGACCTTTATCATCCGTGATGGCAAAAAGATTGATCGTGAGCGTAAGCTTTTTACCAGTTATGTGATACTGGAAGCAGATCTCACGCCGGCATTGCGTGCCACCATTTTGAGCCTGGCAGGAGTGACCAGATTTTTGGGCACCGGCAAAGACCGGAAAGAGCCCACCCCGCTTCCCGAGGAAGAGGTGAATCGCCTGTTGGGCATTGCCGATCGTGATCCGGAAGCCAAGAGTTTTAACTATATGCTGGGAGACCCCGTACGTGTGACAGCCGGTCCTTTTACAGATTTTGAGGGCGTGGTGACCAAGGTGACGGATGACGGCGCCAAGCTGTGGATAGATGTGACGGTATTTGGCCGCCGCACACCGGTTGAGCTGAGCGCACAACAAGTAGAATTATTAAAAAAATAAGGTATAATAAATAGAGGTAAACATGGCAAAGCCTAGAAAAGACGTAGAAGCCATCATTAAATTGCAACTTCCCGCAGGGAAAGCCACACCCGCTCCTCCAGTGGGACCCGCATTGGGTCAGGTGGGAGTGAATATTCCGGAATTTTGCCGGCAGTTCAACGAAAAGACAGCCGACCAACCCGGAATGATCTTTCCTGTGGTGATATATGTGGCAAAGAATAAATCCTTTACATTCGATATCAAGACCCCACCGGCATCGGTTCTTATCAAAAAAGAAGCCGGTTTGGCTCAGGGCAGTGCCACTCCCAATACAGCCAAAGTGGGCAAATTGAATCAGGATCAGCTGAGGACAATAGCTCAGCTCAAGATCCAAGACATGAATTGCGAAACCCTTGAATCCGCTATGAGTATGATCGCAGGTACTGCAAGGAGCATGGGCGTCACCATCGAATAATGATGCTGCCTGTGCAGGAGAACATATTCATTAAGGAGAGTCAATGAAACATAGTAAAAGGTACAATCACGCCTATTCGATGTATGACCGCCAAAAGCGCTTTGAAATAGACGAAGCGCTGAAGATTATGAAGACGATCCCCGCCTCCAAATTTGATGAGACGGTGGAGATGCACTTCAATCTGGGCGTTGATCCTCGAAAAGCCGAACAGCAGATCCGCAACTCACTGGTCTTGCCTCATGGAACAGGTAAGACGGTGAAGGTGCTGGTATTTGCCGAAGGCGACAAGGCGGATGAAGCCAGAAACGCTGGCGCCGATTACGTTGGATTGGATGATCTGGTAGAAAAGATCAGTGGCGGGTGGTTTGATTTTGATATGGTAATCACCACGCCCAATCTGATGGGACGAATCGGCAAACTGGGAAGGATATTGGGCCCTCGCGGTCTGATGCCCAACCCCAAAGTGGGTACCGTAACCATGGACATTACCAAAGCAGTGGAAGAAGCCAAAGGCGGCAAGGTCACCTATCGGGTGGATAAGTTTGCCAACCTGCATATCCCCGCAGGCAAGATCAGCTTCACCGAAGAACAGCTAAAAGGTAATATCAAAGCCATCCTGGCAGCCATCCTCAAGGATAGGCCCGCCACGATGAAAGGTGTGTATATCAAGAGTATCACACTGTGCACCACCATGGGCCCCGGTATCAAATTACAGGTCGCAAGCGCAACCTTGGAAGCAAAGAGCTAAGGGAGATCAAAAAAATGGTACAAAGTGTAAAATACGATCTTGTAGCAAGTTTGAAAGAGAGATTAAGCAGCGCTAAAGCGATTGTACTGGTGGATTACAAGGGAATCAACGTGGAACAGGTAAACCAACTGAGGCGCAATTTCCGTGCCGGAGAAGTGGATTACTTTATTCAAAAAAACACCCTGATCAAACTCGCATTGCATGATCTGGGTATCACCGAACTCGACGCCCACCTGACGGGTCCCACCGCCGTGGCTGTATGCCGCGAGGATGAAGTGGCCCCTGCCCGGGTGCTTGTGAAATTCCTGAAAGAAGTGATGGAAGGAGCCGAATTCCCCAGTTTCAAGGCTGGATTTATCTCCGGACAGGTATATAGTGCCGAGCAGCTTGATGCCTTGGCAAAGATGCCTTCCCGTGAAGAGCTGTTGGCCAAAGTACTGGGCAGTGCTCAAGCCCCCATCACCAATTTCGTGAGTGTGACTCAAGGCATTATCCGCAAATTCGTGTATGCGTTGGATGCCATTCGTAAAAAACAGGCTGATGCCAGTTAAAAAAAACAAAAAATTATACAATCCCTGGAGGAAAAGATGTCCGATAAACAACAGCAAGTAATTGATCTTATTAAAGAAATGACCGTATTAGAACTCTCCGAATTGGTCAAAGAAATGGAAGAGATATTTGGCGTATCCGCCGCAGCCCCCGTGGCAGCTTTTGCCGGTCCCGCAGGCGGAGCCGCAGAAGAAGCTAAAGAAGAACAAACTGAATTTGACGTGATACTCACCAGCCCTGGCGACAAGAAGATCAACGTGATCAAGGTCGTGCGTGAGATTACCAAGCTTGGCCTCAAAGAAGCCAAAGACCTTGTGGATAGCGCCCCCAAGATGGTGGTGGAAAAAGTGAGCAAGGAAGAAGCTGAAGAAGTCCAAAAGAAACTCGAAGAAGCTGGTGCTACAATCGAACTTAAATAGGGAATCCATATCCCTGAACAAGCGTCCAAAAAAAGTCCTGCAGGACTTTTTTTGGGCTATTTATGCTATTGTTTTGGCAATCATTAAAGCGCAGGGAACGGGCTCTTTGGGCAACAAGAGTCCGCATCCCGGGCGCGCTTTTAACACTACCCATCCCCAATGCCCAGATACCTTTATGCGTGGGTATAAAATACGCAAAGGAGTGAGCTTTTGAGAAAGATCAAAAGTTATTCCCGTGTCTCCGGTAGATTTGCGGAGCTTGGGATACCGGAAGTAGAGATACCAAACCTTCTGGCAATGCAGGTGGATTCCTTTGAAGACTTTCTGCAAAAAGACATCCATCCCCAACGCCGGGAAAATAAAGGCCTGCAAGCCGTCTTCTTGTCTATCTACCCCATAGAAGACCTAAAGGGCAACTTTCTGCTGGAATTCTTAGAGTACAACGTATTGCAAGAGAAGTACTCCATAGAAGAATGCCGCGAGCGTAATCTCTCCTATCAGGCTCCCCTCAAAGCCAGGCTCAGACTTAGCATTTTTGAACAAACCGAGAACGGTAGAGATCATAAAGATACTATCGAACAAGAAGTTTTCTTGGGAGAAATTCCTCTGATCACCGAACAGGGCACCTTCGTGGTAAACGGTGCTGAGCGCGTGATAATCTCGCAGTTACAGCGCTCCCCCGGTGTGTTCTTTTCGGAAGAAAAACACCCCAGCGGCAAAACCCTGTATTCCGCCAAAGTAATCCCCTACAGTGGGTCTTGGCTGGAATTTGATATCGATATCCACGACGTGATGTATGTGCATATCGATAAAAGGCGCAAGCTTCCCGTCACCACCTTGCTGCGCGCCATCGGGATATCCACCAATCAAGACCTGCGCAAGGTCTTTTACCAGAGTGAAAAGCTCACTCTCAAAGAGGCGAAAGGCCGCCATTTATACAAGGATATCACCGTGAGCTCAAACCCCGAACCCATCGCTCTTGCAAATGAGCAGGTGACGGATAACCTCATCGAAATCTTTAAAGAGCATAAGATCAAAAACGTGGAAGTAATCGATTACGATTATGAGATCGCCCGCAAAGTGTTGGAAAACACCATTGCCAAAGACCCCACCACAAACCAGGAAGAAGCTCTGCACAAGATTTATGGCCTCATCCGCCCCGGCGAAGAAGCACCCCTGGAGGCTGCACGCCAATTGGTGGATAGGATGTTCTTTAATGAAAAACGCTATAACCTGGGAGATGTGGGACGCTATAAAATCAACAGCCGCTTGAAAATAGACGTTGATCCCAGCGTGCTCACCCTCTGCCTGGAAGACTTTGTAAACATCTTCAAGACCCTCATCGATATCTATCGCGATGAAGATGAAATCGATGATATAGATAACCTTTCCAACCGCCGCGTGCGCACCGTTGGTGAGCTCTTGCAAGAGCAATATGCCACCGGACTTTCCATGGTGGCGCGCATCATCACAGAGCGGATGTCCATCTCCAATACGGATGAAATCACCGTTCACGACCTGGTGAGCAGCAACGCCCTCATCTCCGTGGTGCAATCCTTTTTCCTCACCGGCCAGCTTTCCCAATATATGGAACAAACCAACCCCTTAGCATCGCTGAGGCACAAACGTGCCCTCTCCGCCCTGGGTCCTGGTGGATTGACCCGTGAAAGAGCTGGCTTTGAAGTGCGCGACGTCCACTTTTCCCACTATGGCAGAGTATGCCCCATCGAAACTCCGGAAGGCCCCAATATCGGCCTCATCGTATCACCCTCCATCTACTCTCGCATCAATCCTTTGGGCTTTATAGAAACCCCATACCGCAAGGTGGAAAATGGCAAGGTGACAAACGAATACCGCTATATGGATGCCGCCCAGGAAGAGGAATATATCATAGCCCAATCCGATATCGAGTTGGATGACGACCGCAGCATCAAAAACGAAACCGTCTTTGCCCGCCAGAATGGAGACTTTATCCAGGTGACACCAGAGCAGGTGGACTATATGGATGTGGCGCCACAACAGATGGTATCCGTATCCGCTGCCATGATTCCATTTTTGGAACACGACGACGCCAACCGTGCCCTCATGGGCTCAAACATGCAGCGTCAGGCAGTTCCCCTCATCAATCCCCAGGCTCCGCTTGTGGGCACGGGGATGGAAAAGATCGTCACCATGGATACCTCCACCATTGCTGTGGCTCCTTATGACGGCGTGGTCACCAAGATCAGCTCCTCTTTTATCGAGCTGAAACCCCTCAATGAAAAAGACGAAGCCTTCTATTTGGGCACGGGCAACCGCATCGAGCTCAAAAAGTTTGTGCGCACAAACCAGGATACCTGTGAAAACCAGCGCCCCATCGTGCACATTGGCGATACCGTGAGAAAGGGACAGCCCATCTCAGACGGTGCCTGCGTGGAAGACAACCGCCTGGCATTGGGCACAAACATGCTGGTGGCATTTATGCCCTGGTATGGCTACAACTATGAAGACGCCATCATCCTTAGCGAAAAGGTGGCAAGGGAAGACACCCTCACCTCCATCTATATCGAAGAGATGGAAGTATTGGTGCGCAACGTGAAAAACGGCCGTGAAGAACTGGCTTACGATATTCCCAACGTGCCTGCACATGCCCTGCGCAACCTGGATAAAACCGGCATCATCCGCGTTGGCTCCGTAATCCAATCCGGCGATATCATCGTGGGCAAGGTAACCCCCAAGAGCATCGAGATCGATCCATCTCCGGAAGAAAACCTGATGCGCGCCCTCTTTGGCGATCGTGCCGGTGATTTTACCAATAGCTCCCTCAAAGCCAAGCCCGGCATGGAAGGAGTGGTGATAGACGTCAAAGTATTTTCCCGCCTGGAAGACGGATTGGATATAGAAGAAGACATCGAATCCAAACTGATCAAGCTGAAAGGCGAACAAAACCAGCGCCGCCGCAAAGTGGAAGAATTCAAAGAAGAAAAGCTTACCGCCGCCCTCTTGGGCGAAACAGCCAAGACCATCTGGGATGAAAAATCCAACGTATTCTTTATTATGCCCGGCAAAAAGATCACCGAGAAAGATATCGCCCGCATCAATTTCCGCAGATTGGATTTGGATGTGGAGCTGGTGGAAGACCCCGAAAAGAACCAACAAATCTACAGCCAGATCATCCTCAAGGTAAAGCAATCCCTGGAACAAAGCGATAATCTCTTTCGCAAAGCGCAAGACCGCATCCGTCACGGAGACGAATTGCAATACGGCGTGCGCAAGATGGTGAAAGTATTTGTGGCCAAAAAGCGCAAAATAGAAGTGGGAGACAAAATGGCAGGACGTCACGGCAATAAAGGCGTGATTTCCATCGTGGCTCCCATCGAGGATATGCCCTTTATGGAAGATGGCACCCCCGTGGATATCGTGTTGAATCCCTTGGGCGTGCCCTCCCGTATGAATATCGGCCAAATCATGGAAACCCACCTGGGGATGGCTGCCAAAACCCTTGGCTTTGATGTGGAAACCCCCATCTTCGACGGTGCTTCCGTGCAGGATATCGAACAAGAACTAACCAGAGCCGGTTTTGAACCCGACGGCAAGCAAGTGCTGTATGACGGCAAAACTGGCGAGCCCTATCGCGAACGCGTGACCGTGGGCGTAATATATATGATGAAGCTCAATCACCTCGTGGCAGACAAGATGCATGCCCGCTCCACTGGCCCCTACTCCCTCATCACCCAACAGCCTCTGGGCGGAAAAGCCCAACACGGCGGACAGCGTTTGGGAGAGATGGAAGTGTGGGCGCTGGAAGCTTATGGCGCAGCCCATCTTTTGGAAGAGATGCTCACCATCAAATCCGACGACGTGGAAGGCCGCAACAACGCCTTCAAAGCCATCACCAGGGGTGAAAACCCGCCGCCTCCAGGCGTGCCGGAATCATTCAATGTATTGATCAGCGAACTCAAATCGCTGGGCTTTGACATCGAATTCATCAAAGAATCCGAAGACATCCAGGGGAGGTAAGATGCTAAAGGACGCAAGACGCGAGCTTAGACCAAACGACTACGACTTTGTGCGTATCAAAGTGGCCTCTCCCGATACCATTATGAATTCATGGTCTCAGGGCGAAGTAACCAAACCCGACACACTCAATTACCGCACGCTGAAACCCGAAAAAGACGGGCTCTTTTGCGAACGCATATTCGGCCCCGAAAGGGATTATGAATGCGCCTGCGGAAAATATAAAAAGAAACGCTTCCAAAACACTATCTGCGACCGATGCAACGTGTTGGTAACCACCTCCAGAGTGCGCCGCACCCGGATGGGACATATCCAACTGGCTGTGCCCATCGCTCATATTTGGTTTGTAAAAAGCGCACCCAGCAAGATCGGAACCCTCTTGGATATGACTATCAAAGACCTGGAACGCGTGCTGTATTACGAATCTTATATCGTGATCGATCCCGGCGATGCCCCCTATGAAAAGTTTGACCTCATCGAAGTGGACGAATACTATGAAAATAGAGACACCCTGGGTGACAACTTCGTTGCCCTGATGGGTGCCGAAGCCGTCCGTGAACTGCTCAAACGCATCGATCTCAAAAACGAGGCACTCAACATCCGTTCCCGCCTCAAAATGGAAAAGGCAACCCTCCACAAACAAAAGCTGATCAACAAACTGAAAGTGGTGGATGCCTTCATCAAGAGCGGAAACGCCCCCGAAGACATGATCATGGAGGCTCTGCCCGTTTTGCCGCCCACCCTGCGCCCCTTGGTGCCTCTGGAAGGTGGACGCTTTGCAACGGCAGACTTTAACGACCTCTACCGCCGCGTGATCACACGCAACAACCGCCTCAAACAGCTCATCGAAATCAGAGCCCCGGAAGTGATCCTGCGCAACGAAAAGAGAATGCTGCAAGAAGCGGTGGATGCCCTCATCGATAACTCTCGCAAGCCCCGCCCCGTGCGTGGCAGAGGCAATCGCCCCCTCAAGTCTCTTTCCGACCAATTGAAAGGCAAGCAGGGCCGATTCCGCCAAAACCTATTGGGAAAACGAGTGGACTATTCAGGCCGCTCCGTGATTACCGTGGGACCAGAGCTGAAGCTGCATGAATGTGGCATCCCCAAGGATATGGCTGTGGAGCTGTTCAAGCCTTATCTCATCGAACGCCTGCAAAGAATGGGCGAAGTGGACAAGGTGAAAAACGCCAAGAAGCTCATCGAGAAGAAACAACCGGAAATCTGGTCTATCCTGGAAGACGTAATCAAGGATTACCCAGTGCTTTTGAACCGTGCCCCCACCCTGCACCGCCTTGGCATCCAAGCCTTTATGCCGGTGCTCACGGATAACAAAGCCATCCAGATTCACCCCATGGTTTGCGTGCCTTTCAATGCAGACTTTGATGGTGACCAGATGGGCGTATACGTGCCCCTGGGCGTGGAAGCCCAGATTGAAGCCCGCGTGCTGATGCTTTCCACTCGCAACCTCCTCCTCCCCGCCAATGGACGCTTGGCAATGGCAGCCAACCAAGACATCGTTTTGGGCTGCTTCTATCTCACCATGGAGACTGAAGATATGCCCGAAGAACCCAATTCAATGCGTCACTTTTATGGTCCCTTGGAAGTGGTGGCAGCCTTTGAAGCCGAAGAACAGCTTTGCAGCATCAAAGGCAGCACCGAGGAAGAACGCAGCCTGGATATCCACACCTGGATCAGGATGCATACCGAGAAGGGTATGATCACCACCACCGTGGGCAGAGTGCTCTTTAACCAAATCATCCCCCCTGAAGTGGGATTCCAAAATTATACATTCGACAAAGGCAAATTGAACGACCTCGCCATGCTCTCCTACGACGTTGTGGGGCAATGGCACACTGCCATTATGCTGGATGAATTGAAAGACATGGGATTGGGCTATGCCACCCGCGCCGGAGTCACCTTCAGCTACAAAGACATCGTGGTTCCCGCAAATAAAGATGAGATCATCGAGCAAGCCGAAGTGGAAGTGAAGAAGGTATTTGACCTCCATCAAAAAGGTGGCATCACAGAAAACGAACGCATAGGACGTGTGGTGGACCTCTGGAAAAAGACCACCGTGCGCGTCACAGACGAGATGATGGACGAGCTCACCGAGAGCCGCCAGGGTCACAATTCCATCTTCCTGATGTACAAATCAGGCGCCCGTGGATCCAAAGACCAGATCAAACAGCTGGGCGGAATGCGCGGATTGATGGACAAACCCTCCAAGATAGGCGCAACCGGTGGCGTGGACGTGATCGAAACACCCATCAAATCAAACTTCTACGAAGGCCTCACCGTGTTGGAATACTTTGTATCCACTCACGGAGCGCGTAAAGGCTTGGCAGATACAGCCCTCAAAACCGCAGACGCCGGATACCTCACTCGCAGATTGGTGGACGTGGCCCAAAACGCCATCATCACCAAAGAAGATTGCGGCACCATCCGCGGCGTGAATATGAGCATGCTGAAGGAAGGTAACGAAGTGGTGCAGAGCCTGGCTGAAAGAATCCAAGGCAGAACCGCCGCCGAAGACGTGATCGATCCCATCGTGGAAGGCAAAATCCTGGTGGAAACCGGTCAGGAGATCTCCAACGAGGTAGCCCGCACCATCCAAAACCACGGCATCATGAGCGTTTACGTGCGCTCTGTGCTCACCTGTGAATCCTCCACCGGAATCTGTGCCAAATGCTATGGCCGCAACCTCGCCACCCAAAAACCCGCCACCATTGGCGATCCCGTGGGCGTAATCGCTGCCCAAAGCATCGGCGAACCCGGAACCCAGCTTACCCTGCGAACCTTCCATATTGGAGGAGCCGCTTCCACAGCCACCGAACTGGCAGAAGTGGCGGCAAATCACGACGGCATCGTGCGTTTTGATAGAATGAATACCGTCACGAACGTGGAAGGCCACCTCATCTCCGTCTCCCACTTGGGCAAGATCGTGCTGATGGATGAGGAAGATGAAAACAAAATCCTGGAAGAATACAAGGTGGAATACGCCGCCAGAGTGCATGTAAACGATGGCGACCGCATCACCAAAGCCACCAAACTCCTGAGCTGGGATCAATTCAACAACCCCCTCATATCCACAGCCACAGGTACCCTTCATTACGATAACTTTATCAAAGACATTACTTTCAAAGAAGAATACAACGATATCACCATCAGCCAGGATATCACCATCATTGAATCCAAAGACCGCAAAAAGCAGCCCCAATTCCGCATCGTTGCCGAAGATGGCTCCGCCACCTTCGTTCCTTTGCCTGCGGGCCTCATTGTGAGGGTGAAAGACGGTGTATCCGTGAATACTGGAGACGTGCTGGGACAGACCTCGCGTATGACCATCAAACAGCGCGATATCACCGGTGGCTTGCCCCGCGTGCAAGACCTCTTTGAAGCCCGCGTGCCCAAGGATAAAGCCAAGATATCTGATATCGACGGGCGCGTGACCATCGGTGGACTCAAGAAAACCGGACGTGATATCTTTGTGACGCCATCCAATGGATTGTTTTCCCCGGCAGATGGCAAAATCTTGGTGCAAACAGACGACCTGCACAATCGCATCGTCCTCCTTACCAATAGAGCCGTTCATGCGGATAACGATGGTAAGGTAAGCATCCAGATTGACGACAAGAAAAAGGTGACCGTCACCGTCTCCAAGCGTACCGGCAAAACCATTGAATACCCCATTCCCAAAACCATGGAAGTGGTGGTGGAAGAGGGTCAAAATGTGAAAGTGGGCGCACCCCTGGCTGGCTATACCTTCGATATTCCAGAGCTTCAGGATAGCATCGTGGAAAGCGGAGACGCCGTCCAAAAGGGGCAGGCATTGGCTGGACGCAAATATTCCATCCCCACCGGCAAGCGCATCATCGTGCACCGTGGAGACTATGTGGAAAGCGGAGACGCCCTCTCCAATGGTCCTCTGGACCCCCACGACATGCTGGTGAAAGGCGTGATCGAAGCCCAAATCATGATCCTCAATGAAATCCAGGAAATCTATCGCAAACAAGGCGTGAAGATAGACGACAAACACGTGAGCGTGATCATCCGCCAGATGTTCAAAAAAGTACGCATCACCGATTCCGGCAGCACTTCCTTCCTGGAAGGAGACATTGTGGACAAGGTGCATGTGGAGCGTGAAAACCGCGAAGTGATGCAATTTGGCAAGGCGCCGGCACAGTTTGAGCAGCTGCTTTTGGGTATCACCAAGACCTCTCTGCTCACCGATAGCTGGCTCTCTTCGGCATCTTTCCAAGAGACCACCAAGGTGCTCACCATTGCCGCCATCGAAGGCCGCATAGACCGCCTGGAAGGCCTGAAAGAAAGCATCATCCTGGGACGCCGCATCCCCGTGGGAACCGGCACCAAACGTTATAATTCCATGATCGATAAAGCAATCGCCGAGGGTAAAACCGTGGCGCAAATCATTAACGAACTCGCCCACCCTGAAGTACAGGAAGAAAGCGATGACATATTTGACTTCTAAAAAGCAGATAAAAATAAACTGGAGGTAATCAGTGCCAACTATCAATCAACTGATTAGAAAAGGCAGAACTGAAATCAAGAAACAGAAAAAGAACAGGGCGCTTATGGGATGTCCGCAAAGGCGCGGAGTTTGCACTCGTGTTTACACGACTACGCCCAATAAACCTAATTCAGCTCTGCGAAAAGTAGCCCGTGTCCGTCTCGTGAACGGGTATGAAGTGACAGCATATATCGGCGGTGAAGGCCATAACCTGCAAGAACATAGCATCGTTTTGGTGCGCGGTGGTCGTGTGAAAGACCTTCCCGGCGTTCGCTATCATATAGTGCGTGGTGCGTTGGATGCATCCGGAGTGGAGGGTCGTCAAAACTCACGCTCCAAATATGGAACCAAACGTCCCAAGGTGAAAAAATAGGAGGATATGAAAGATGCCCAGAAAAAGAAAAGCTGTCGTGCGTGAAGTCCTCCCGGACCCCAAGTATAACGACGTCAACCTCACCAAATTTATGAACAACCTCATGGTTGGAGGCAAAAAAAGCCTCGCTGAGAAGATCGTTTACGGTGCTTTTGATATCATTGAAGAAAAGACCAAGCAACCGCCCCTTGAAGTCTTCAACACCGCCATCGATAACGTGCGTCCCCTCGTGAAAGTGGTCTCCCGTCGTGTGGGCGGATCAAACTACCAGATTCCCCTGGAAGTAAACGAGAAAAACGGACAAGCCCTGGCATTCCGCTGGCTCATCAGCTATGCCAGAGCCCGCAACGAAAAAACCATGATCGAAAAACTTGCCGCAGAATTGATGGCAGCCTACAAAAAAGAAGGCGCTTCCATCAAAAAACGCGAGGATACCCATAAGATGGCAGAGGCAAATAAGGCATTTGCCCATCTCAGGTGGTAGTAAACCCGCTTAGTTTAACACACAAAGCCTTGCATGATTGCAAGGCTTTTGTGTTTTAGGGGCAAGAGAACAGGCGGCGGCGTTCTGCCGTAATGAACACTGAACGGGTAGACTAGCTTACGCTCGTGGCTCGCTGAGCGAGCGGTAACACTGGCCTTCAGTCGGTGGTCCCACCGGTTTTAACCGGTTTTAAGATAAGGAGTTACAACCTTTTCAACACCGTGGAATAATATATAAATCATCAACCTATGTCTGTCTTCCAAACCTAATTCCTGCAGTTCGTGTAGCCCCTTGTTAATTCCGGGATTTAAAGCCGACTAAAGTCAGCAAAACACCCGGCTAAAGCCAGGGGATACAAGGCTTTAGCGAAGCCCTGATCCCTGATCACTAAGGCAAAAACCCACCTCTTCCCTATTAACCACCCTTGTCTCTCCCTTGTCTCACCCTTGTAGAGACAAGGGAGAGACAAGGGTGGTTAACAGGCAAGAGTCAGGTTTCAGTATTGCAAGTCCATTTTGAATTAGTGAGATCCATGGTTCAAAACCCATTCGTATTCTTTCGCAGTTTTCTTGGTTTATAAAATACTCGCTCAGCTTTGAAACAAACAGCCAACTCTGTGAGACTCGTAATGTATTGATATAGCTCGTGATGACCTGAAATAGCGGTTTATCGACACTCTTTAAGGATCTCATTTCGCTCGCGATTAAAATGAAGGAAACACCAACTAAAAATAGACTTGGCTCTCGCACCTCGCAACGCTCACTCAGCTCTTGCCCGCGCATCTTGGTTAAGTCCCACTGCATGACCTGGGTTAAATATATTGGTATTAAAGAATATATGAAATTATTGCAAGAACCCACTTGACAAATATAGCGACACATATACATTTGACCGTAAGAACATGATTTTAATCATAACGTTAATAGAGTGCGCCTTGTGTCAATGAGTTAAGGTAAGACTATGTCATCAAGCTCAAAATAGAAGTTTTGGTTAGCATGTCATTTTTGTGAATGACGGATGTAACTGAAAATCCCGTTTTAGTGTGGGTTATCCGTTTGTGACGGGGAACGGTAGTCATCTTTATTACAAATACCAGATTACCATAAGACCAATCCTTGAAGCGAACAAAACATCGGGCAGATAAAAGCAGAGTTAAGAAATATAAAAAAGTCTTTGCGAGTTTTTATCATCACGGAAAAGCACGCGTATTGCCATTGAGGAATGTCAATAAAACATCATCGCACATGAACATTTAGTAACCCTCCAAGCCGATATGCGCCATTTTTCAACAAATATCCAAACTTCATAAGCAAACCGGGGGATGTTTTTGCCAATATCCCCATTCTTTGCCAAAACATCCCCCCAATATCCAAAACCATTCTTCACACCCAAATAATAAAATGGAGTAACTTAATGAAGAAATTAATCTTATTTGCACTCGCCCTGGTTTTGACGAGTTTTGCCTTTGCCGGCCTTTATACCCTTGGCGATGGCACCAGCACCCACTATTACATACCCGTATATGGTTCATATGATTACTCATGGAACAAAGTCATCTATACCGCAGCCGAGCTGCAAGATTTAGGCGTCCCTGCCGGTGAAATCAATGGCCTCGGCTATTACGCTTCCAGGGTTCCCAATGCCCCTTATGAGTTTGATGAAGTGAAGGTGTTTATACGCCACACAGATGCTTCAGCCGCCACAACCACCTATCCCAATAACACTCAGTTTCAAGAAGTGTATCATGGTGATTTTATACTGCCTGAAATTGGCTGGCACTATTTCATGTTCAGCAATCCCTTCGTATGGGATGGTGAGGATAATATCGAAATCCTGATCGAAAACTACACCGGTTATTGGCAAGGTGACACTCCCTCCTATCATTTCCACTCTACTGCACCGGAGTATTTGGCTGCCCACCATTACGGTTTGGATTTCTTCCCCACCGGTCAGGGCACTCTGTTTAATATGCGCCCCAATACTCGCTTTTTCACAGAGACTATCCAGCCTCCCAGCGCCACATTAGTTATAAAGCCAAAAGACGGTGCTGTATTTGTGCCAACCAACTCCGTTTTGAATTGGGAGGTCAATCCAGACGCCACCGGCTACAAGATTTATTTTGGCGAAACCAACCCTCCCGCATTCTTGGCAGATGTGGTTAATAACAATACCTATTACCCCGTGATGGAAGAAGGCATCAAATACTATTGGCAGGTTGTGCCGTATAATAGTTTTGGCGATGCCGAGGATTGTCCTATCTGGAGCTTTACCAGCAGCCCTTCCAATCTGGTTATAATGGGTGATGGCACCACAGCCCAGAACTATGTGCCCATCCAACCTGGACAACAATATAGCGTAAGCCAAACCGTTTACGATCGCAACATGATCAACGTATCTGGCAGGCGCATCGAACAGATAGCCTACTATTGGAATGCCAAAAATACGGGCGTGAATAATGATGACTGGAGTGTCTATATGACACACACAGACGTGGATACCTTTGCTTCTCCCAATCATGTTTGGATTCCCCTGGATCAATATACCCATGTGTATAGCGGCAATCCCATCTTCCCCACCACAGAAGGTTGGATGGTGATCGATCTGGATGCACCTTTCGCGTATAATGGCACCCAAAATCTGGTCATCATGGTAGTGGAAAACAGCCCGGGTAATACCAGCGGAGGCAGTTTTATAGCCACATCCGCCACTGCCCGCAGCTTGCGCTATCAAGCTACCACTCCTATAAATCCGGCAAGCATTCCTTCCAGAAACATTGTCAACTACATGCCCAATACCGCTCTGGTTTTTGGAGATTTGACTGATGAACCCGAATTTGGCTACTCTCCCTCCAGTCTGGATTTTGGTCTATTGCAACAAGATAACCCCAGCGGCTGGAAAAACGTGTCGATTACCAACGTTGGCAGTGGCACCCTGAACCTCAGCGTGGATGATATCAGCATTTTTGGCGAGAATGCCACAATGTTTGAAATCAATCCCCAGGTTTTGCCGGTGGCTTTGGGCAGCGGTGAATCTCTCAATATTCCCGTGCGTGCCACAGTGACAGAAGAAGGCGAAGTAAATGCCACCCTGCGCTTTGTGTATGACATGCAAAACTATGATGTGGCGCTGAGTGCCGAAGGCTTGCCTGCAGGCGTGGTGCTCTTGGGCGATGGCTTGTTAACCGCCCGCTACCCCTTGGGCAGTTATTACGGCTATGAACGCAGTGCCGCCCTATATACAGCGGCTGAATTGGGTGTGACCAATAAGCGCATCAACCGCCTGGCATGGTATGCCACGGTGGCGGCTGCACCCGCAGTTCCCACCAAAATCTATCTCAAAGCTTATAATACAGATACCATTGGTGTAAACAACTGGGCTGGCTTTATCAGTGGAGCCACCTTGGTGTATGATGGCGTGGATACATCCATCGCAGCAAATGATTGGCACCACATCGTATTGGATAATAGCTTTGATCTGGATAGCGGCAATAATCTCTTGGTATTGGTGGAGCGAAACTGGGGCGGAACAGGCAGTGGCATTGCTTCCGCAGCACCGGCTTTGAGATCCACCAGTATGACTGGCATGCACCACACATTGGTGCTGGATAATAGCGCTCCCGTTGGTAATAGCTCTGCCCAATCTTCACGTCCCAACCTGATGTTGATGAGCGACACCTTTACCATTACCGCTCCTCCCAACCCAGCCATCATCGCCGCTCCGGCAGACGGGGCTACGCTCGTGGAATTGGATGCGCAATTGAGATGGACTTCTGGCGGCGGAGGCCCCAGTGGTTATAAATTGTATCTTGGAGAAAACAATCCGCCCGAATTGGTGGCAACACTCGGTGTTGAATACAGCTATAACCTGAACTTGGAATACAGCACCACCTACTATTGGCAGATCGTTCCTTTCAATAGCTTTGGTGAAGCCGTGGATTGCCCCATCTGGAGCTTTACCACAAAAGATGATCCTGTCATTCGCAATTATCCTTTCGTGGAAGGCTTTGAAGAGTATTATACAAATGGTGCTCGCATTGCCACCTATTGGGAACAGTTCACCGGTCCTCAATACACTACATACTACTGGAATGCAAACTATCAGCAAACCACCTATAACCGCACTCCCAGAACCGGTGATTGGAACGCCGTACTGCAATCAAGCTCACACGCCACTCTGGTTCGTCCTATCCAATTGGAAGCTGGGAACCTGTATTTGCTTAGCTTTTATGCGCGTCAAGACGGGCCTTACCCCGACTATTCCAATATACAGGCGCTGCTGGGCAATGCCCCCACATTGGCGGCGCTCACTACTGAGATCACCCCTCTCACAGGCCTGGTAAATGGAGATTATCAAGCTATCAATGGTGCCTTCCAAGTGGAAACCAGCGGTATCTATTACATAGGCATCAAGGGCTGGATGAATGGCTCCCCATACTTTATCAGTATGGATGATCTACAGATTATCGAGGTACCGGCTGGTCCCGTAGCGGCTCCCCACCTGGATTACCCTGCAAACGGTCAGCAAAGAATGCCCGTCGAAGGCTTCCCCTTCGAATTTAGCTGGAATTATGCTGGTCCCGAACCTGCCGGCTATGACCTGATGGTAGCAAACGTGGCAGATCTGCCCGCGAACTATAACGTGGATGATTTCTTTGCCACAGCTATCAGCTTTGAAAACGCAAACAGCCCCCATACCCCAGAATTTGATGATCCTGATTTCTATCAATATAGCACACGCTATGCCTGGACTGTGGTGGGCTACAATGACGACTATAGCCAAATGGAATTTATGTGGCCACCCTATGAATTTGTGGTGGAAGACGATCCCACCATCCGTGAATTCCCCTGGACTGATAGTTTTGAAGATTACGCAGACTTCAGCCTGGATATCTATCCCTGGAGCCAGTATGACGGCGACGGCATGCCAACTTATGGCATTACAAGCTACAGCTTCCCAAATCAATACTACACAGGCAGCTATATCGTATTCAATCCTGATGCCACCACGCCCGTACTCAATGAGGTCTGGGAAGCATACGACGGTAACAAGTATCTTGCCGCCTTTTCCGCTAATGGCAGTGCCAATAACGACTGGCTGATCTCTCCTCCTCTGGAAACCACCACCGCTTTGAATTTCAGCTTCCGAGCACGTTCCGTTATTTCGGATTACGGCCTGGAACGCTTCAGAGTCTTGGTTTCCACCACGGATAAAAACCCCGCTTCCTTTACCCAGATCAGTGCTGGTGATTATATCAGTGCACCCGTGGATTGGACAAAATATGAATACGTATTGAATTACCCAAATCAAACCATCTTTGTGGCTATTCAATGTATTTCAGATGATGCTTTCACCTTTATGGTGGATGATGTCCAATTCAACATTCCCAATGATCTTGATCTTGCCATCGCTGGATTTTCCGGCAATAACCTGGGCAACGTCAATCATCCTGCCTATTATGATGTGACCGTGTCAAACGTTGGTCAATACAGCGTGGGTTCCTTTACCTTGTACCTCAAAGACGCTGCCACAGATGCCATCTTGGCAGAAAAAGAGGTGACGGAGCTTTTGGCATCTGCCGCCACGACCACAGAAGAAATCTTCTGGACTCCCACTATGGAAGGTGACTTCAACGTATATGCAGAAATAGTGGTAAGCGGGGATGCAAACCTGACAAACAACCGCTCCAATGCACTGCCCATCAAGGTAATGAGCGAAAACATGAAAGTGCTGTTGGTGGGCGATCCCCAGAATATCTCGCTTGACTGGTCAACGCCTTTCAACTTCTTATATGAGGATTCCGTGGTAGAAACCATCTATTTGGCAAGTGAAATGCAAAACAGATCTGGCACCATCGAAGCATTGACCTACATCAGCTATTTTAATGCATACGCCAGTGATAACTTCCAAATCTGGATGAAAAACACTGATGTAAACAACCTGAACTCGGGTTGGCTGCCCTTTGATGGTTACACCTTGGTTTATGAAGGTCCCATCTCTGCCCCCGCAGACGTGTACTTCGTGGAGCTCTCCATCACACCCTTCACCTACACTGGTGGCAATCTGGCGATACGCACCAGCAGAGTGTGGAACGGCACTTGGAGCAACAACAAATATTGGCTCGCTACCGTGGATAACAATTATATGGGGCGTACCCGCATTTACTTTGCAGATACCAATTCATTGGATCACACAAATCCGCCCCTGGGCAATGTGTATGACCATATCCCCGATATCTATTTCTTTATAGATACAGATGAATTGGTAACCGTTACAGATAGCCCCGAGCTCTCCATCAGCATGCAAGGCAACCAAACCAAGCTGCAGTGGCAGCCTGTGGATTATGCCTACTCATATAATGTGTACGAAAGCGATAACCCCTATGCATTTGAGGATGCCCCGATTGCTACACTGTACAAAACAAATCACAGCATCACCACTACTGGTGACAGTAAGTTTTACCGTGTAAGCTCAAAGCCCTATCGCGATCTTGTACGCGGTATTTACAGAAAACCCCGTTTCGAACAACATGAGCTGCGTGAAATAGAAAAACCTGTTTTCAAGCTGCCCTATTTCCAAAAAACCAAATAACAGATACCAATAAACAAAGCCCCCGGCATCAACGCTGGGGGCTTTTCTTTTGGGCACAAAAATAGCTTCCATTTATCACAGTCAATCAGACATGGCAAAATGGAAGCTATCTAAGGATTATGGGATTTGGATGGCAATCACCTTATAAAAGGCTTTGCTATCAATCTGGGGATCAATCCAGCTTGTATTGGGAGCATCCACGGTTGCCACAGGCTCTGTGCCAAAATCATGATATGGAGTTTGGGAGCGGTAAATCTGGTAGGCATCTGCCCCATCCACGCTCTGCCAGCTCAGCATTATGCCGTTGGCATTGCGGGAAATCTCCAATTCAGGAGCATCCAAGCTAATCTCAGCCGGAATTATCTCCAGCGCATCGATTACCGTGATATGGTTTTGGGCGGTAATCACCAAAGTGGCTGTACCGGCATTCACATCCACATTTAAGGGCATTTCCAAATAACCGTTGGCATCTGCCAGACCAACGCCGTAGATAACGCCGTCTTTACTGATCGCCACGCGGGCATAAGGGGCGGCGCCGCTTACCAGGAAGGAGCTTTGCCCACTGGCGATCTGATCTGCATAGCTGGCATTCATGGCATCCGGCACTCTCAGATAAGCAGAAAGCGAGGGGTCTCCCATGATTTGGTAGGATTCCCAATAGTAATTTGATTTTGTGCTGCTGCTTTTCATTACTGCTGTATTGCCCATAAATACAAGCTCCCCCAGGGTGGTAGCCCAGTCTTTATACTCTTCATTGTGAGTATGAAACAAGGCATCGAAAGCACCAAGTTTGCGATTGTGATAAGCTGGGGCAGTGCCATTGATCGGAGTCTTGAATCCTACCGCCCAATAGTAATCTTCATTCCAATAGGTTTCGTCTATGGAGCCGATATAAGCCACGCCTCCGGCATTGGCTTTGCGCAAAACAGCTTCGCCAAAACAGGGAACATTGTGATTGAACCAGTTTGTAATGCAGCAATTGCCTATCATCACGCCATATTTGGCATAATTTGTCATCGCATTTACATGTGCTGCTTTGAATTCAGGATCTCCCCACAAGGTATGGCCACCGTGCCCGGTATAGTAGATGATGCCGCGGCCTTCACTGGCTTTGTTACGGATTTCCGTGGCGTAGTTTGTGGAAGTGGGATAAATATAATTATCGCTGGTGATGTTTTGGTTTGCATTAAAGTAGTTTTGGGTGATGTAGTTTACAACGCCATTGGCATGCGTGGCACCAAAAACATCATCAATTCCAGCGGTAATGATGCTTTTACCCAAATAGCTGAGGTCTGGCATCAGGGTTTTTTCATAGGTGATGGCTTTGTGAATCACGGCGGCAAGCTCGTCGGTATTGGCTACCGAAAATCTGCCATGATACATTTCAGGTATAAAGTCTGAACCTTGCAAACGCACATAAGTATTATCCGTGATGTGGTTTCCGGCAGTGCCCAAATAGGCGGGCACTTGGATATCTCCGGATTCGTCTCCAATAATTAGTAGATATGTGGGAGCGGGGTTGGAAGCTGTGGCGGCATTCCAAATGCTTTGCATATAAGTTTTGATGGCGCCATATGTGTTTGCCATCATACCGCCGGTGCCCACGGTGGCAACGCTCACCGCAATGCCCTGCTGCACCTTCCAATCCACAAAATCCTGAATATAGCTGGTGTAGCCCACCGGACACAGGATCACCATTTTGGTGGGATGCCGCACCAATTGCGTGCGCGTATCTGCGTTCCAATTCAGGATGGTTTGGGCATAGAGCTTATCAAATTCAGATGATGCAGTTTTGGCAAGTAAATCACTGGTGGCGGCGAAGTCCGGATTCTCAAAATCCACCCTCAGCTCCAGGCTGTGCATTACTCTGATGGAGCTTGTGACGGGATCGTAGCGCACGGGGCAATAATCCACCGCAAAGAGCCTGACGCCACGCAGATAACCCAATTCCTGGATTTCCACCCAATCACGTGTGTTAAAACCGCTTTTGCTATAACTTGCTTCATTCAGCACAAAAGGAGCAGTTTTGGGGTCTTGAGACCTGGGCAGCGGCTCCTGAGCAGGGATGATGCGGCGTGAAAGCCGGCTAAGAGCGGCAGGAATATCCTCTGTGGATTGAGATTTGATATTGAATTGCACACTGGCGCCCACTGGAACGGCGATAAATTCACGGTTCATGGGTAGCTTGGGATCGCCCACGATATTGGTATATCCCCAGCCTTCTATGAAAAGCTCGTCAAAGAACCCGGCAGAAGTTTGCACTTCCCGAATCCCCAATTCACCCACTTTGTAGCTCAGATCAAAACCATAATCGCTGTTATTGCTCAGCCGCACCTGGTTTACATTGGAGGAGATTTCAATCTGCCTGTTTTGGGCAGAAAGACCGATGATACATGCAAGGATGATTGCCATCAAGGGCAACGCCTTGCCTTGCGAAAGAATCTGCATTAGATTACTCCTTAAGTGTTTTAAGTTTTTTTACACTCCTAAGCGCTACAATATGGCTTTGATATATGCAAATAAATGCCTTACAAAGCACCTGAACTTTAACTGATCCATAAACTGAAGACCTGAATGTTGTCAAACATTTATTGGCTCCACTTTCAATTAGTCTTAGTAGCTTGATCATATTCCCTTCTCACATTGTGTTCAATTATTATATATTTATAGCAAACATGTGGCTTAAGTGCTTTTTTGGCTATCTTTTGGGCACCCCTTGCCCATTAGCCTCCCTTGTACCACCCTTGTCTCACCCTTGTCTAGACAAAGGAGAGACAAGGGTGGTTAACAGGGAAGCGCACGCTGCGCGTGCTGTAACACTGGGCTTCAGCCGGTGGTTCCACCGGTTTTAACCGGTTTTAAAATAAGGACTTACCACCTTTTCAACACCGTGGCATAACACATAAATCATCAACCTGTGTCTGTCTTCCAAACCTAATTCCTGCAGTTCGTGTAACCTCTTGTTAATTCCTGGACTTAAAGCCGACTAAAGTCAGCGAAACGACCGGCTAAAGCCAGTGTTACCAAGTGGTTACGGCCTCTCATAAATTCATCATTCACCGAGCGCAAACGATAACCATTCGTCATTAATTGTTCATTATTCATTAGCGAGCGTTAGCGAGCCAAAATTCGTGTCCATTCGTGTAATTAGTGGTTCAAAAACAGCTCACACACGAGCCTCCGATGCTTTGTGGTTGACAGAATTTCCCAATTCAAAAGAACTGCACCAAGAGACGCGTCCCTGTAGCTCAGCTGGATAGAGTGGCACCCTCCGAAGGTGAAGGTCAGGCGTTCGAATCGCCTCAGGGACGCCATTTTTTTATAGAAGAATAAAATATGAATACAGATGTAATCCTTACCCTGCAAGATGTGTCCAAAAGCATTGGTGACAAAGAGATACTCAAGAATCTATCGCTTGGCATCCATGCCTTTGAAAAGATTGGTATTGTGGGGATAAATGGCTGTGGCAAGACTACGCTCTTGAGGCTGATTGCATCTGAAATAGAGCCCACCTCCGGCACGGTGACCTGCCGTAAGGATCTCAAAATCTCCTACCTACCCCAAGACCCTGTATTTGATCCCCAGATCGTGGTTTTGGATCACATCATGCCCGATCTCTTGATGGAGCAGGCTACCGATGACAGCTATATCTACAAATCCATCCTCAGCCGCTTGGGCATCCATGAATTTGACAAACCTTTGGGGATTCTCTCCGGGGGACAGCGCCGCAAGGTGGATCTGGCGCGGGCTTTGGTGAATGAACCCGACCTCTTGATTTTGGATGAACCCACCAACCATCTGGATATGGATACCATCGAATGGCTGCAGGATTATCTGATTAAACTGAAGAAGACGGTGCTCTTCGTTACTCACGATCGCTATTTTTTGGATGCCATCAGCAATAGAATCTGGGAGATAGAGAGGAGCGGCCTGCATGTAAGCATCGGCAATTATAGCGATTATATCAAGGGCAAGCTGCTGCGAGAGGTGGATGCCCAGCGCAAGGAAACCCGCCGTCAGGCACAGCTTTCCAAAGAGCTGCAATGGTTGGGACGCGGCGCCAGGGCGCGCACTTCCAAGCCCAAACACCATGTGGAAAAGGTGAAGGAACTGATCAGCAAATCCTATCTGATTTCCAATGCCGAGCTGGATATATCCTTCCAGACGGATAGATTGGGTAAGACCATCTTAGAGCTACGCAAGCTTTCCAAAAGCTATGGTTCCAACCTGCTGTTCAAAGATGTAGACCACCACTTCCAGCCGCGGGAACGCATCGGGATCATTGGACCCAACGGCTGTGGCAAAACCACCCTCCTGCGCATCATCACAGGTGAGGAAAAGCCGGATGCAGGCAGCGTGAAGGCGGGCATCAACACCCATTTTGCCTATTATAAGCAGGATGAGGAGAGTTTTGACCCCAATCTGAGCGTTTACGACTATATCGCCCAATATGCCGAAGTGATCAAAACCAAGGATGGCACGCGGCTCAGCGCCTCGGAAATGCTGCAACGCTTCCTCTTTGACGGCAGGATGCAACAGCAGAAATTGGGCGCCCTCTCCGGAGGGGAAAGGAAGAGGCTATACCTGCTCAAATCCTTGATGTTTGGGGCTAATTTCATCATTTTGGACGAGCCCACCAACGATCTGGATATCCGCACCCTGGAGATACTGGAAGACTATCTGGATGCCTTCGATGGCTGTCTGTTGGTGGTTTCCCACGATAGATTCTTCTTAGATAGATGCATTGATTATCTCTTTGTGTTTGAAGGCACTTCCATTCGTAAAATAGCGGGCAATTACTCAGATTACCTGCTCTGGAAACGCTTTAATGAAGAGGAAGAAGAGGAGAGCAGGAAGGCAGCGCCCCCGCGCGATACACGCACCAAAAGCGGCATCAAGGGGCTGAGCTACAATGAACAGCGGGAGCTGAAGCTGATAAGTGAGGAAATCCAAGGGCAGGAGGCGCGCCTGAAGGAGCTGGAGGCAGAGCTGGCACAGCCCGACCTTACTCCCCAGGATTATCGTCGCATATGGGATTTGCAAGCGGAGCTTACCCGGCAGCATGAGCAGCTCTTGGAGAGATGGTTTGAGCTAAGTGAAAAGCAGGAAGGCAATTAGAGCTATTTATATGGGGAGCCATGGGGGTGCGGATGGGCAGGAGTTTTCACACATAAAAAAACAGCCTCCGTGTGGAGGCCGATTAAAGTATGGTCGGGATGACAGGATTCGAACCTGCGACCACCTGAACCCCATTCAGGTACGCTAGCCGGACTGCGCTACATCCCGAACCGTGTGAGAGCCTTAAAAACCAGGGCGGCATTTTTGGCAAGTAAAAAATGTGGTTGACATGTGAGGCGAGGGAGGAAAAGTGGGCTCAGATCTTTGTGTGATGCGGAGATAAGTGATTTTTACAATAGACTAAATAACTTAATGGTGAGATAGATAATGAGCCTAATCCAAGCCCGCGAAGTCAGTTTTGAATTCGGCGGACAAAGTATCCTGCGGGATGTTTCCTGCACGCTGGAGCATAATAGCCGCATCGGTTTGATTGGCGGCAACGGCAGCGGCAAGACGACCCTGATTCGCCTGCTTTTGGGAAAGATAAATCCCAGCAGCGGGGTGGTGGAGCGTTCCGCCCGGTATCAAGTGGCTTATTTGCCCCAGAAGGCACAGCCGGATCAGGGGCTCACCCTCATAGACTATGTAAAGACAGCACGGCCAGACCTGCAGGAGCTGCAGCACAGCATAGAAACGTTAGCTCAGCAGATGGATACAGATAAATCTCCACAGGTGGAAGCCCGGCTGAATGCTGATATCCAGCATTTTACCAGCTTGGGCGGATATGAATGGGAAAACGAGCTGAAGCACGTGCTGCTCTCCCTGGACTTTCCGGAAATCATGTGGCAGATGTCTATCACCCAGATGAGCGGCGGGGAGCAGACGCGCCTGTGCCTGGCATTTATCCTGTTGCAAAAACATGATATCCTGATTTTGGACGAGCCAACCAACCATCTGGATTTGGCGATGATATCCTGGCTGGAAAAGTATCTGGTACAGCAGGATAGGCCTTATCTCTTGGTATCTCACGACAGACACTTTCTGGATACCACCGTGAGCAGCATCTGGCATTTGCAAGACAGCCGCCTGAGCATCACCAAAGGGAATTATTCATCATGGAAAGAGGCGGATGCCATCGCCCAACTGAGCGCAGAACGGCAGTATGAGCGGCAACAGAAAGAGATTCAGGAGACGATGGACTTTGTACGCCGCAACATCGCCGGGCAAAAGACCAAGCAAGCGCAAAGCCGCCTGAAACACCTGGAGAGGATGCAGACGGTGGATGCTCCCAGAAGGGAGGCGGGGATCAGGATGCGCATCCAGAGCGATTCCCGCAGCGGCAACGACCTCTTTATCCTGAAAGACCTGAAGTTTGGCATTGGCGGCAAGGAATTGGCGCGGGATGTGGATTTGTATGCCGGGTATCGGGATAGAATCTCTATTATAGGTCCCAATGGCTGTGGCAAGACCACTTTGCTGCGGATGCTTTTGGGGCAGCATCAGCCGGATGAAGGCGAGCTGAAGGTGGGCGCCAGCCTCAATATCGCCTATTACGACCAGCATCACGTGGATTTGCAGGAGGAGCTTTCCGTGATGGAAACCCTGTGGCAGGAGGTTCCCGACGAGACGCGGGGATATGTGCTTTCCTGGCTGGCTCGCTTTGGCTTTAGAGGCGATGATGTGGAGAAGCGCGTGGGCGTATTGAGCGGTGGAGAAAAGAGCCGGCTGTATCTGTGTGTACTCATCCACAGGCGTCCCAATCTTTTCATCTTGGACGAGCCCACCAACCATCTGGATATTCAGATGACAGATGCCCTGTTGGAGGCACTGCAGGAATTTGACGGCAGCATCATCTTTGTATCGCATGATCGTTGGTTTCTCTCCAATCTTGCCACCAAGTATTGGGTGTTTGAAAGGAAACTGGATGGCAGGCAGCTTTATACCACCATCCAAAACGTGGAGGAGGATGCCGAGAGCGCCATTGAACGGAGCTTTCAGATTCCGGAACCCCAGAAGGCACCGGCGGCGCCAGTGGAAAGAGCCAAAAAGAGGCGCATCAACCCCATGATCCTCTCCATGAAACTGACGGAAATCGAAGAGCGGCAGGAACATATAGGATCCCTGCTGGACAGGCTTGAGGAGGTGCAACTGCAACTCTCGGAATCGGATACCTACAACGATCGGGAGCTGATGAAACAACTGCATACCTCACAGAACGATCTGCAGGCCGCCATCCAAGCCGCTGAAGAGGATGTGGACACTATGGAACATGAATATTTGGAGCTACTTTGTGAAGAAGAATAAACGTATTGGTTTTACCACCAGCTTTCCGGTGGAGGTGGTATTTGCCGCCGGACACTTTCCAATTGATTTGAACAACCTCTTTTTGGATTGTGATTCCACCCAGATGATACACGCGGCAGAGCTGAAGGGCTTTCCGCGCACTGTGTGTGGTTGGATCAAAGGGAATTATAGCACGGCGCTGGCATCCAATCTGGATGAGGTGATCGGCATCACGCAGGGGGATTGTTCAAACGCTCAATCCCTCTTGGATATGATAGCCGAGGAAGGGATTCCCGTGTGGAGCTTTTCCTTTCCCAACCGGCGCACCCATGAGGATATGGACAGGGAGCTGAGGCGGCTGGAAGAGCATTATGAGGTGGACAGGGCGGATACATTGAAGGCAAAGGCGCGCTTGGATGAGATCCGCAGAAAGCTGTTGGTGTTAGATGAATGGACCTGGAATCAGCGCTTGGTGACGGGCAAGGAGAACCACCTCTGGCTGGTATCGTCCTCGGATTTTAACGGCGATCCAGACCGCTTTGAAGGGGAGCTGGATGCCTTTATGCAAGAGGCGGCAAAGCGGGACCCCATGCCGGCAAAGCCACGCTGTGCCTTTTTGGGCGTGCCTCCCATCTATCGGGATATGTATGACCTGGTGAGGGACTTGGGCGGAGACGTGGTCTTTAACGAGGTGCAGCGGCAATTTGCCATGCCGCATCTGGCGGAGGATATCGTGGAGCAATACCTGCTGTATACCTATCCCTACACCATCAAGGAGAGGCTGGAGGATATCCTGCCCCAGCTGCAGCAGCGCAAGGTGGACCTGGTATTGAGCTATATCCAATCCTTTTGCCATCTGCAGATTGATAATATCCTGCTCAAGAAATACACGGGGCTGCCCTTCCTCACCTTGGAGGGAGACCAGCCGGAGCCGATGGACAATCGTGCCCTCCTGCGGCTGGAGAGCTTTTTTGAGGTGCATTCGTGAAGCACAGCGTGGCTTTGGGGCTGAGCGGCGGGGTGGATTCTGCCGCCTCTGCCATCCTCCTCAAAGATGCCGGATATGAGGTAATTGGCATCACGATGAGCATTTACGACCCCAGCTTGGAGATTGGTGAGGCTGTGGGCAAGGGATGTTTTGGACCCAATGAGCTGCAGAGCCTGGAGGCGGCACGCAAGGTGGCTGATGCCCTGGCTATCCCCCATCACATTATCGATCTTAAGAAGGGCTTTCAAAAAGAGGTGCTTGCCTACTACACATCCTCCTATCAGAAGGGGCAAACGCCCAATCCTTGCGTGATGTGCAATGCCCACATCAAGTTTGGTCTCTTGCCACAGAAGGCACGTGAGGAGGGGCTGGATTTTGACCTCTTTGCCACGGGGCATTATGTGCAGAAAAAGCTGGATGCAACCACCGGGCTGTGGCAGCTTTATAAGGGGCTGGACGCCAGCAAAGACCAGTCTTACTTCCTGTGTTTTTTAAACCAAGAGCAGCTTGCCTCCACCCTCTTCCCCCTGGGTGCGCTTGATAAGCGGGAGGCACGCGAGATAGTGGCGGGTAAAGGCATGGACTGGCTGCTTGCCAAAAAGGAAAGTCAGGACTTTATCCAAAGTGGGGATCATGCAGCCCTCTTTGATGATGACAGCCATCAGCCGGGGGACATGGTGGATAGTGAGGGGCGCATCTTGGGGCAACACCGCGGCTTGATTCATTACACCATCGGACAGCGCAAAGGACTGGGCATCAGCGGGCAGCCGGAACCGATGTTTGTAATCCGCATCGACGCTCGGGAGAATAAGGTGGTGGTGGGATCCGGCAGGGAGCTGTTTAGTGATGAATTAACAGCCCTCAATCCCCACTGGATCTCTGGCAGCAGACAACAGGTTCCTCAGCGTGCCCTGGTGCGCATCCGGCAGCAGCATACCGCAGCGCCAGCCTCCCTCACAGCTATGGATGACGGCAATATCAGGGTGAAATTTGACAAGCCCCAGCTGGCTATCACTCCGGGGCAGATTGTGGCGTTTTATGAGGGTGAGCGGCTGTTGGGAGGAGGAGTCATAAAGGGGCGGCGTTCCGCCGCAGGGGACAGGGGACCGTGAACAGGGAACAGGGGGAGCTCACGCAGCAAGCCATCTGCAGAAATATCTTGACAAACAGTGGCATTGCAGCAGATTTGGTTTAAGAATTGACAATATATATACGAAACTTTATTATCACAGTTTTCCGAAAGGAGGAAAAATGAAAAAAGCACCGCTCTACAACGTTGGCAAGATTGCCTTATTATTGATGGCATTGCTGCTGCTCACTGCATGTCCTGAAAAGAAGCCCACCAAACCTGATGTGGTGATCGATACTGGCACCATCGCCGGCAGGGTTTTGGGTGATGAAAGGGCGGCTTTGGAAGGAGTGACGGTAAGCGTGGGCACCAATAGCACCCTCACGGATAGCGAGGGTCAATTCATTCTTCCTGGAGTGGAAGTAGGCTCTCATGTACTGGTTAATTTTGCCAAGGAAGGCTATATCGGAAACCAGAAGAATGCGGTGGTAAGCAAGGGTCGCACCAGCTATCTTGAAAACTCCCTCCGCTCGCCTATCACCAGGACTTTTGCCTCCACCATCGGCAGCGAGCTGAAGGAAGGCGTAAACACGATCACCATCCCCGCAGATGCCTTTGTGAAGCCTGATGGATCCTCCTTTATAGGCAATGTGTTGGCAGAATACCGTTTTTATGATCCCACCCAGCTTGTAGACCTGAACGCCTTCCCCGGCACCTATTCCGGCATCCGGGAAGACGGCACAGAGACCCCTTTCGAGAGCTACGGCTTTTTCTATGCCAGTTTCTATTCTGCAGATAACCCCGATATCCACCTGCAATTGGCTGATGGCAAAAAGGCTGGCATCCACGCCAAGATACCCGAAAGCCTCTTGGATAACGCCCCTGACACCATGCCTTTGTGGCATTATGATGAGGAAAAGGGCAAATGGTATGAAGAGGGCTTTGGCACCAAAGAAGAAGAGTTTTATGATGGCGAAGTGAGCCACTTTAGCTTCTGGAATTATGACGCCCCCATCACCATTGATGACCAGGCAACCCTTACCGGCAGGGTGATTTATGGCGATAGCACCCCGGCGGCTGGTGCCAATGTATTGGCAATGGGCGTCAGCTACAGCGGCTATACCACGGCTTATACCAATGGCAATGGTGAATTTAGCATCGTGGTGAAGGCTTCCTCCCAGGTGCAGATAACCGCCTATTCCGGCGTTCACACCTCCGGATACGGCGATCCCATCGATACTCCCGCCAGCGGTGGTACCCTCAATCTGGACGCTCTGGTGATTGAAAACATCAGCTTTGTAGTAAGAGGTCGCCTCATAAACGAAGCTGGGGAGCCCCTTGGCAATGATGGTGCCTTGTTTATGATGTTGGATAATGAGGGCATGGAAATTGCCCACAACTGGCTGTATCCAGACGCAGACGGACGCTTTGAATTTACAGACATCGATATGAATCTGGGAACCAGCTTCACCGTGCGCTTTGTATCCCACACAGATCCCAATCTCTATTCAGATGCCTATCAATACATCCTTCCCCAACCTGGAGACGTGTACGATTTTGGCAATGTAATCATGAAAGAGGGCGGCAAAATCAAGGGTCGCGCCAAGGATAGCGATGGCAACTGGTTGGCAAATCGATATGTGGATTTTGTGCAGATAGATGGAGAAGGTGGAGAAGGCAGCTTTTTTGGAGCGGAAACGGATGCTGACGGATACTTTATCCTGACGGGTCCCTTTGATAGCACCATGACAGACATGGTTGGCACCTGCTATTCCCAGGGCACATATTATACCACAGACCCAATTACGCTCAGCTTCCCCGCATCCGGAAACCAAACCAATATCGGAACGGTGATCTTTAACATCGTGCCCCAGTGATTGTAAACCCTATCATATAACACGAATAGCCCGCCATGAAAAGCGGGCTATTCTTTTATCTATTACAGACTTAAATGTATTTGTTGATCTTGCCTTCAATGAGGGCTTGAATCTCTTGCATCCTCGCCTCGGAGGTGGCTTCATAGCGGGTCACTAAGACGGGAGTGGTATTGGAGGCGCGCACCAGCCCCCAGCCATCGGAGAATGTGATGCGGGCGCCATCGATATCGGTGACGTCATAGCCTTCAGCCTTAAATTCATCACACACCTTTGCCACCACGTCAAACTTGCGGTTATCGGCACACTTGATATGGATCTCGGGAGTGTTGTACATCTTGGGTTGATCTGCAAGGTAGCGGGAGACGGGCAGCGGGGTCTTGGAGACTATTTCGATGAAGCGGCAGCTGGCATAGATGGCGTCGTCATAGCCCAGATAGCGGTCTCCCAAAAAGACGTGTCCGCTCATCTCCCCGGCAAATTCCACGCCGATTTCCTTCATCTTCATCTTGATATTGGCATGCCCAGTCTTGTACATCATGGGCACTCCGCCACGAGCTTTGATATCGTCAAAGAGGTTTTTGGAGCATTTCACGTCGGCAATCACGGTCTTGCCCTGGTTACCATCCAGATAGTCACGTGCCAGGATATTGAGGATTTGATCTCCAAACAGCATCTTCCCTTTCTCATCCACCACGCCGATGCGGTCTGCATCGCCATCCAAACCAACGCCCAGTTCATACTCGGCTTCCACCACGGCGCGGCTGAGATCCACCATATTCTCTTCAATGGTGGGGTCTGGATGGTGATTGGGGAAGTTGCCATCCGGCTCGCAATACATCTCTATCACTTCACAATCCAGACGATAGAGGATTTCCGGCAGATAGGGTCCGCCCATGCCGTTGCCACCGTCCACGATTACCTTCACGGGGCGTTCCAGCTTGATATTGGCGGTGATATAGCTGATATAATCCTCGTTCATCTCATCGTTTTGGATCAGCTTGCCTTCCCCGGAGAGGAATTCCCCCTTTTGGATGATGCCCAATACCTTTTGCAGCTCTTCGGCATACACGGAGCCCAAGCCCATATTCAGTTTGCAGCCGTTGTATTGGGAAGGGTTGTGGCTGGCGGTCACCATCGCCCCACCATCCATCTTCAGCTTCCAGATGGTGTAATAGAGCACGGGGGTCGCCACGAGGCCGATGTCTGTAACATCACAGCCGGTTTCCAGGAGGCCACGCACCAGCTCCTCTTTCAAGATCGGGGTGCTGGGACGGGCATCGCCACCCACCACCACGCTCTTTAGCCCCTTCTCTCTGAGGTAGGTGCCAAAGCCTCTGCCAATCAGATAATAAGTCTCGGCATTGATCTCTTCATCCACGATGCCGCGGATGTCATACTGTCTAAAAACTTGCGGTTTTACCATGTTGTCCTCTTTTGTATAATTATTCCATATTACCAAGTTTGAATAGGATAGGCCTGATTGCCGCTATCGCCAGCGCCCTGTGGGAAAGCTGGTTTTTATCCTCATCGCTCATCTGGGCAAAGGTCTTGCCAGTTGCATTTACCAAAAAGATACTATCATAGCCAAAGCCGTTTGTGCCCAGCTCTTGGCGGGTGATTTCCCCATCCACGCGCCCCTCTTTGAAGGCGATGATACCCTGGGGGGAGGCAAGGGCGATAACGGTGCGAAAGCTGGCGCTGCGCCGGTCACAATTCTGCAGCATCTCCAGCGCTTTGAGGCGGTTGTCCAGATAGCTGCAATGCTCTCCCGCCCAACGCGCCGAATGCACCCCCGGCAAGCCACTCAGGCAATCAATAAACAGCCCCGTATCATCTGCCAGACAGAGCATCCGTGTGGCTTGGGCAATCTGCAGAGCCTTTTTGGCGGCATTGCCCAAGATGGTGGGCTGATCCTCTTCCACGGGAGGCAGATGGGCAAAATCACCCATCCCCACCAGCTGGAAAGGCAGATATGCCAACAGAATCTGCATCTCCTTCAGTTTATCAGGATTATGAGTGGCAATTACGAGGTTTTGCACCTTATCCCATCTTCCTCAGCCATTGTTTGATGCGAGTCATGATGTTTTTATCCAAAAACTTATCTGCGGCATCCAATATTTTCTGGACGTGATTCAAGATCTGCCCTTCACCGCTCCAGTTTTCTGCCAATACTTGGGGATCGGTATCGTTGATGAGGATTTTCAGCCCCATCACAGCTAATACCAGATCATCCACATATCCTATCATAGGGATAAAATCCGGAATGATATCTATGGGCAGGATGATGTAGGAGATGATGCCGCCCACCATCAGTTTACGCTTGATGGGCACCCTCTTATCCTTCATGAGACGGGTGAGCAGGATAAAGATATCCGGCAGCAAAAAGAGATATTCTCCCAGTTTATTGCCAATCTTGCCGCCTTTATCTTTGCTCCAGTCCTTGGCTTTCCGGCGCAGTTTCTCGTAAAATGCGAAACTTTTGGGATCCATGTCAATCACGAATTCCTCGATTTTTTCCCTTTCTGCGGCAGGGATTTCGGTTGTTTCATAAATATCGTTTGTCATAAGCACCTCTGAAATCCAATAAATCAGAATGGAGTGTGGCAGTCAACTATTTTTTTGCCATCTCCCACATTTATGGCCTCACAAAACAAGAGCGCCGGGAATTCATCCAGCGCTCTTTATGATCACTATTGTTTATTATTGGTTTAGCGGATGGCTGCCATGGCTGCTGCCAGACGTGCAATCGGCACGCGGAAGGGGGAGCAGCTTACATAGTCCATCCCCACGCGATGACAAAATTCCACGCTGCTGGGCTCGCCACCGTGTTCGCCACAGATGCCAACCTTGAGGTTGGGGCGGGCTTTGCGGCCGCGTTCCACACCAATCTGCACCAGCTGTCCCACGCCTTCCTGATCCAAAATCTGGAAGGGATCGTGGGGGATGAGGTTTTTATTGATATAGACGGGCAGGAAGATGCCGGCATCGTCACGGGAATAACCAAAGGTCATCTGGGTGAGATCGTTTGTGCCAAAGCTAAAGAATTCGGCATACTCTGCCACCTTATCGGCGGTGAGGGCGGCACGGGGAATCTCGATCATGGTGCCCACCATGTATTCCAGTTTGACGCCTTTTTCGGCAAACACCTTATCAGCAGTGGCACGGATGATATCTTCCTGCAGTCTGAATTCTGCCTGGGTTCCGATGAGGGGAACCATGATTTCCGGCAATACGGTGATGCCTTTTGCCTTCACATTGACGGCTGCTTCCAGGATAGCCCTGGCTTGCATCTCGGTGATTTCGGGATAGGTGTTGCCCAAGCGGCAGCCACGATGTCCCAGCATGGGGTTCAGCTCGTGCAGGGATGCCACACGCTCTTTCACCTTGGAGAGTTCCATGCCCAATTCCTTTGCCATCTCAGCCTGTTGCTCCTCTTCATGGGGCACAAATTCGTGCAGGGGAGGATCCAAAAGACGGATGGTGACGGGCAGGCCGTCCATCTCTTCAAAGATGCCTTCAAAATCGGAACGTTGGATGGGCAAGAGCTTGTCGAGGGCTTTGCGGCGTCCGGCTTCGTTATCAGCCAAGATCATTTCGCGCATGGCTTTGATGCGTTCGCCTTCAAAGAACATATGCTCGGTACGGGTGAGGCCGATGCCTTGGGCGCCAAAGCTGCGGGCAATGCGAGCATCCTTGGGGGTATCGGCATTGGTGCGCACCACCATGCGGGTATATTTGTCTGCCAATTTCATCAGCTCGCCAAAATCGCCACTCAGTTCAGGATCAACGGTTTCAATCTTGCCGTCAAACACCTGACCGGTGCTGCCATTGAGGGAGATCCAATCGCCCTCGTTGTACACTTTGCCATCTACGGTAAGAGTGCGGGCTCTGTAGTCAATCACCATGGAACCGGCGGCGCTCACGCAGCATTTGCCCATTCCACGAGCCACCACGGCGGCGTGGGAGGTCATTCCACCACGAGCGGTGAGGATGCCCTTGGCAACGGTCATGCCGCGCAGGTCTTCCGGGGAAGTCTCGATGCGGCAAAGGATTACTTGTTTGCGTTCGCCTGCCCATTTCTCGGCATCTTCGGCAAAGAATACGATCTGTCCGGTGGCTGCGCCAGGGGAGGCGGGCAGGCCTTTGGTGATTTCTTTGGCTTTGGCAAGTCCTTCATGAGAGAATACGGGGTGCAAGAGCTCGTCCAATTTGTTGGGTTCCATGCGCAGGAGGGCGGTTTTTTCATCGATCATGCCTTCGCGCACCATATCCATGGCGATCTTCACCATGGCAAATCCGGTGCGTTTGCCACTGCGGGTTTGCAGCATCCACAGCTTTCTTTCCTGGATGGTAAACTCCAGGTCTTGCATGTCTTTACCATGCTCTTCCAGTTTTTTCTGGGCTGCAAAAAGCTCCTGATAAGCCTCGGGCATTGCCTCTTCCAGGGAGGCATATTCTGCGGCGCGTTTCTCTTCGGAAACTCCAGCCAGTTCTGCCCAACGCTGGGAGCCTATCTTGGTGATTTGCAGCGGGGTGCGGATGCCTGCCACCACGTCTTCACCTTGAGCGTTAAAGAGGAATTCGCCATTGAAGAGGTTTTCTCCGGTGGCGGCGTCACGGGTGAAAGCCACGCCGGTGGCGCTGGTATCGCCCATATTGCCAAACACCATTGCCTGCACGTTCACGGCTGTTCCCCACTCGGAGGGGATATTATTCAGCTGACGGTAGAATACGGCACGGTCGTTATTCCAGCTGTCAAACACGGCAAATATTGAGCCCCAAAGCTGTTCCCACGGATCTTCCGGGAAGTCCTGACCGGTCTTTTCTTTCACGGTGGCTTTGAAGCGGCGCACAAGTTCTTTGAGATCGTCTGCGCTCAGATCCAGGTCTTCTTTCACGCCTTTTTCGGCTTTCATCTGGTCTATCAACACCTCAAAGGGATCGTGTTCTTCTTTGGAAGCGGGTTTCATATCCATCACCACATCGCCATACATCTGCATAAAACGGCGATAGCTATCCCAGGCAAAGCGGGGATTGCCGGTTTTTTCGATGATGCCCTGCACGGCGTTGTCGTTCATGCCTAAGTTTAGGATGGTATCCATCATGCCCGGCATGGAAGCTCTGCCGCCGGAACGCACGGAAAGCAGGAGCGGATTGGTATTGGAGCCAAATTCCGTTCCCATCGATTGTTCCAGGCTCTTCACTGCGGCTTGCACTTCTTTTTCAAGGAGTTCGCGCACTGCGGCAGGTCCCAGCTTGGTATATTCATTGCAGGTATCGGTTGTAATGGTAAATCCGGGAGGCACCGGCAATCCGATGAGGTTCATCTCTGCCAGGTTGGCACCTTTGCCGCCCAGAAGGTTTTTCATATCAGCTTTTCCTTCGGCTTTTCCATCTCCGAAAAGGTAAACGCGTTTGATATCAGTCATTTATCCTCCATGTAGGTATATTATTATATTAAGTGAATTGTATAGATACCAAAAATCTGTAAGCCTTTTTCTGTCAATAACAAAGTGAACCCGACGTGCCAAGATAGGGCTCCCCTGCCATTCCCCCTGCTGCCAGCTTTCAAAAACCCACCTCTTCCCTATTAACCACCCTTGTCTCTCCTTTGTCTCGACAAGGGTGAGACAAGGGACGGGCTTGCTTTGCAAGTAGGGGTCAGGGGACATGGCGCACGCAAAGCGTGCTTAGGGGTCAGGGGACAGGGAACAGTGGACAGGGGGCTCGTGTGCAAGCTGTAACACAGGCTTCAGCCGGTGGTTCCACCGGTTTTAACCGGTTGTTAAGGAAGGATTTACAGTATTTAGGGATCAGGTTCCAGGGGTCAGGGTGGCACCCCTCATTAACACCTAATACCTATCACCGCCGCAGGGATCAAGTATAAACTGACACCCAAATCTGCAAGTTGTGACACAAATGGAAAGTGGGGATAACGTTTTGATTTGTGGAGAGATACGATGGACTGGCTTAAGAAATGTCCAAGCGCCTATTTGGACGTTTTTGGACTGTTTGCTGACACTATTACTGCAAATTTGGATAGCGTTTGGACAGGCTTTGGAAAGAGCAGTTGGAAAAACCGAACTTTGAAATTAGAAAAACCGCAATAGGAGTGCGATTGTGCCGATCAGAAAAGCTCCGTAATTCCAATCTGAGTCTAAAACCAGAACCGGGTAGTCTATATTAAATGGTTGGAGGATAATCTTTTGC
>Ga0172382_10001859_pt1 | contig 36590 bp, 30 predicted proteins | sample Leawel138RmetaG_FD_122245 | JGI IMG/M metagenome (GOLD analysis project Ga0172382, IMG submission 122245) | Leachate microbial communities from a municipal landfill in Southern Ontario, Canada - Leachate well 138R metaG | ecosystem: Engineered > Solid waste > Landfill > Unclassified | place... | reverse complement strand
CATTGGAAAGAATCAACACCAGTATTCTCCCCCATACTTTTTCTCAAAATTACAGCGTTTCAGTCAACTATAAAAACCCTATCAAATCCTTGTTTGGTAGTTTGAATTATCGTTTTTCGAATTCAAAAAACAATTTAATTTACAACCAAACGATGGATGAAAACGGAAATTCTATTTTAGTAACAGAAGAAAATGACAATTCGTCAATTAACCATTCTGTTTCCGGAAAAATAAGTAAGTACTTTAGTGATATTCGTTCTACTGTTGGTTTCAATACAAATTATACGACACAAAAACAGGCACAAGTTTTCAATGGTGAGCTTATTTATTTTCGGAATTATGGATGGATCATGGGTGCTAAAATTAACACAAATCCTTGGGATTGGTTTTCTTTTGAATATGATGGAAAAGTCTTACTGAATCAAAATCAAATCAATAAGCATCCTGCCCATAAAATAAATTCTTTTCAACATTCATTTTCCCTCAACTTCTATCCTTTTGACAATCATTTCTTCCAATTTCGGACAGATTATTATAGAAATGACTTTAATTCAGAAAATCAGAAAACAATCTTTTCTGATATAATGTATCGTTATACTTTCCCTCAAACAAAAATAGATTTTGAGGTTAGTTGGTCCAATATTTTTAATCAAGACTCTTTCTCAACTGCATCCAATTCTTCCATTTATTATTCGCAGCAAACCATCCGCCTCAGACCTTCTCAAATCTTCTTAAAAATTAAATTCCCTTTTTAATTCCTCGTATTCACTTGACCATAACCAACCAACACGTCGTAACGAACGCTCCACGGACGGTAATAAAAGAGTGCTTGGCATTGATTTTCAGTTTGCTAAAAACTTCCGTTCACATCGGAATAACTCACCTTTTGAGTCGATGTATCATAGGTTGCATATTGATAGTTGCAATAGCCATGTTTCAAATAAATAGCCGTTACCCAATAATTAGACTCGCTCAAATGCAATTGATATTCTGGCGCTAACTGCCAATTATTAAAAGCTCCCACACTATACAATCCCTTGGTTCCTCCTGCATTATCAAACTCATCCAAAGCAAAATGAATCCAAGTATAATCCGCTTCTGTACTGGATTGAATTTCAAGAAGTAAGCGGTTTAAATTTTAGGCCAAGACATCGTGAAGTTCTTGACTTTTATCAAATACACTTTTGCATACGGACAAAGTGGAATTCAGCATAATCTATAAACTATGAATCAATATTGAAAATTTATTTTCTAATAATGAGTCGAATAGTAATTGAAATATTTACAGTTGGATTTTACTTCCTTGTAAAAATTGGTATTGGAATATTTCTTCAATTCCTTAAAGTGTTTTCGGTATTTTCGAACTTTTATTTCCAGAAGTTTGTCTGAATAGTTTTCATCCCAACTGTCTCCTAAATTCAGAATGTCTTTGTCGGTGGATTCTGAATTGTAAAAAATCGCTTGTTCAATGTTGGAAGCTGCCCAAAGAATCCGTGCTTTCAATTCATCGTCTTTTGCTTGTTCCAATGCCTTCACCGCATAATTCATCGGTCTTTCGAAATTACTATCAAATTTATAACCCCATTCATACCCTTTGAAATAGAAACCATCGTAACTTTTGGAATCTAGGTAGTCATCATGAAATTTCCCTCCGTAACTGTTGTCGACATCAAATCGTAAAAACTCTCTGAAATAACCTAATATAGTGGTATTGTAATAAAAGTTCGAAAGCAAATAATTCGCCTTGGAAGCTCTTTCATCGCTTTTGTTTCCTATTTCATTCAACTGTATAAGAGCATGGGTCACTTCCAACTTATTCATTTTGGATTTAATAAAGGGAAATTCATTCAAATACTCATTTTTCATTACCCAATTTTCAGCGCAATTGTAACATACTTTTTGAGTATAACCAAAGATGTTTTCTGAGATATTTGAGAAGCCATTGAACACTCCTTTCTTGTATTTGTATTCATAATCCTCACCGTAAACGTTTCCTCCACGCAAAGAAAATTTCGGATTTACTTTTGAGAATTCTGATTTCGCGGTTTTTAAATCTCCTTTTGAAAGCGCTAAAGTTCCTTTCATATTCGCCAACCAGTTCTCAAAATCAAAAACAACTTCATTCCTCAATTCATCACTTACATAAAAAGAAGCGTTGATTTTTGACATCAAGTAAGTTTCAAAAGAGTTTTTATCCTTTTTTCGATACAAAGATTCAATCTGATTCAGTATTTCCAAATCGGGATTGGATTCGAGAGCCGTAACTTTATTTAGCAATAAAAATGATTTTCCGTATTCTTTTTGAATAAAATAACGGTTGGCTAAAATATCCAATATGAAATCCGAGGTTGAATTATTGACGGAGTAATAGTTGTCATCTTCATTCGATTTTCCACCGAAAATACTTTTGTGTTTTGTCATCAATTGTTTCTCAAATTCTGCATCGATTGTTTTTTGACTAACGATTTCCAACAACATTTCTATTTTTTGCTTTTGTCCTTTTACGGTAGAATCGGAAGTATTCACTTTGGCTAAATACTCTTTTGACTTTGCGTATTCTTTGCTTAAGAAATACAAATAAGCCGTGGTTAAATTCCAAAAATCTTTGTCTTGCGCCTGTTTACTTTGACGAATGGATATATCCAAAGTAGAATTAAAAAACGGTTTTATTTCTAGATTGATTGCGAGCGGAAGTCGATTGTCTTTTAAGTTGTTCATACAACCATCATTGTCATACCCACAATAATAATCGGTGGGCAAATAATTTCTCTCCAACTCATTCACAGCGCGTGCCATCAATACTTTTGCTTGAATTGCGTCCGGTGAAAGTGCAATGATTTTATTTAATTGAGAAATTGGATTGTTAAAAGCTTGATACCCCAACAACATATACAAATCAATCCGCTCTTCGTCTGATTTTGCCTGGCCTAACATTTTCTGAAAATTCAAATCTTGGGTCACTTTCATCGACGTATAAGCTGATTCTTTTCTGTTTTTGGTATGAATGAAAAACTGGAAGAAATCATGATTTGCTTGCATAAAATTTCCCAATGCTCTTTCAGCACCGCCTTTTTGATCCAAAGCATAATAATACATAATCGATTTGTGATTCAAACTTTCTACATATTGATTAAAGAAATTAATCGCTTCCTTATTTTTACGATTGTAATGTGCAAATCGAACCAATTGATATCCATAACGCAATTTCAAATCCTTATCCGTTTCTGCATGCCAACTTTTAGTTAGAACGGTAATTACTTTTGAATAATCGATTTCAGCTACGGTATGTTCCGGCATTTCGCCCCAATAATAGGACTCCTCCCCACTCGGTTTCACGGCCATATACGGTTCCAAATATTTGGCATAGGCTAAATAAAGTAAGGCTTGTTTGTATTTGGTTTTGAAAGCTTCGTCAATAAAATCCAACTTTTTATCGGCCGACGAATTTCCTTTGGCCAACGCTTGAACGTCATCTCGTCTTGATGAAAACACCAAATAATAGGCATTATCATATGAAATATTGAAATAGGCTTGCCAATCTTCTATGTTCTCATTCGGCTGATTGTAATACGCATCACTGGAATAATAGGCTTGATCATAGGCCAATAAAAACGGTTCATACATGGGCGAATTGATAGTTTCCTGAACAAATAAATTGTAATAGTCCGAATCCGGTTCATACCATGCACAACTGAAACCTCTACTAGAGAATAAGGTAAGAAGTAGAAATAAAATTGATTTTTTCATTAGGCGCTGAGTTTAATACAAAAATAGGGAATTATTTGGTTGTATTTTTAATTGTATTTATTTTAAATCATCAACTAAGTAACGATTTAGAAACAAGCCATCTAAATGATAATAAACAAGGTCAAAATCAGTTTTAATTTTTGAATCTAAGAATTCACGCGTTTCTTTCAGTAAGGAGATTGGAATAGTTTCTACTTTAATTTTAAACCCGGGATTCAAATAAATTCCGCGTAAAAACACATCTTCTTGCACTTCATAAATGCCATCTTGCTGTTTTTTAAATTCTACAGAATTTAAATCCGCTTCTGAAACTCCATTAATTAACTTCTTTTTCCCCAAATGATTGGTCACAATCGCCCATGAATAAATCGGTAGAGCGACATCAAAAGGAATCGGATAGTCGTTAATGTTTTCTAAATAATCTTTCAATAAATTCACATCCAAAATCGAGTTCTTCTCTATTTCTTCAATAGGACTTGAAGTTGCATAACACATCAGATATACTTTATCAGCAGTTGGAACGCCTGTTTTATTTCTGAATTTAACTTGATGCAGACGAAGTGTACTGCTGATGTTTTTGTGGGATTGATTTTTTAATTCCGTTAAAAACTGAAAGTAATTTCCCTTCGTCGATTCGGTCCAATCGCAGTCGATTTGGATTTCAGAATAATGGGAGAATTGATTTGATACTGCAATTTGTTGAATCATTTGAAAGGTGTTTTTGGCTAATTCCTCAACCTCCACTTTTCCCATTCCAGCAAATACTTCATTGGTGATATAAACTACGGGAATGTATTCTGCATCCAATTTATTCACATCAAAAGATTGAATAATCGCAGTTGGCATAGGTTTTCCTTGACTTTTAACCAAATCAAAAACGCGGAGATACAATTTGTCAGTATTTAATTTCTGAAAATAATCTTGTTCAACTTCACCGATTTCAGCAATGGTTTTCCAATGGTAAAATTGAATTTTATGCTGTTTAGGTTCAGAATCACAACTCCAAATAAAAAGGATGGAAAGTAAGAATACAATTTTTCTTGCCATGCGAATTACTTTCGGGTATTCACTTGACCATAACCCACCAACACGTCGTAACGAACGCCCCACGGACGATAATAAAACAAGGCTTGGTATTGGTTTTCAGTTTGCCAAAAACTTCCGTTCACATCGGAATAACTCACTTTTTGAGAGGTTGTATCGTAGGTTGCATATTGATAGTTGTAATATCCTTGTTTCAAATAAATAGCAGCTTCCCAATAGTTGGATTCACTCAAATGCAGTTGATATTCCGGTGCTAACTGCCAATTATTAAAAGCTCCCACAATATACAATTCCTTGGTTCCACCTTGATCATCAAATTCATCCAAAGCAAAATGAACCCACGTATAATCCGCTTCTGTACTGGATTGACTCTGATTCGGGACACGTACATTTCGAATGTAAAAAGAACCGTTCACATCGCTTTCATCGAAATATCCTAAATTCCATTTCATAAAATCGGAACGTAAAATGGTATGGTATTGATTGGCTTCTTTGAAAACACGTTCGGTATTCATCGAAGGCGATTCAATATTTTTGGTGTCAAACCAAAGATATTCACTATTACCTTCGAAAAGATGATTTTGATCTCTGTAAGTAAGTTGACTGTTGGTAATGAATTGCGGTTTTGGAAGTGTTAGGTTATCTTCCCAATTCCCGTTTTTCATAATAAACAAAGTCGCACCATCAGGTGTTTCAGTTAGGTTCATTTGACCACTGCTTACAATGGCATTGATTCTTTGATTTAAATTACCGGTTCCAATTCCTCTTTCTGCTTGCAGTCCAACAGAAACTTTGGCGTCGTCGAAAATTGCAAAACGCTTGGTAAATACCGGTTTACTTTCATCGTCTTTGAAAACTTTCACTACATAATTTCCAGGAAGTTTCAACCGCGTATCCTGATTGGGAAGACGAACTTGATAGTGTGTATAAAGCTGATAGGTATTGAATGAATATTTATAATCTTGGATATAATTGGTACTGTAACCGTCCAAATATTCAGATTCAAAAATACCCGAAGGCGTCCAATCGGCGTTGCAATGTTCAATTTTGTAATTATATTCTTCAAAACCACCATTCAAATCGTCAAAAGATAAAATCAAATATTGCTCTCTCATTCGCACTACTGGCGTTTGATCGTTGGTTTGCGGATTGAACATTTGCAGGGCCTTGATGTTTTTTGGCGGAAGAATTTCATGGTAATTTTGTGAAAACACAGAAAGACAACTTCCAAAAATCAACAATGCAATAAAGAGCTTTTTCATTGAATACGGTTTATATAGTAATCGAATTTATCGGTAAAAAAGTATGTTTGATATCCATCCTTTCCTCAAAAGTAAGAAAACGAATGCGAATTAAAAAGATTCCCGCATTCAATACGAGGATTGATTTTCAAGAAGTAAGCAGTTTATATTTTAGGCCAAGACATCGTGAAGTTCTTGACTTTTATCAAATACACTTTTTGCATACGGACAAAGTGGAATGATTTTCAATTTATTTTCACGCGCAAACTCAACCGCTGCCATCACCAATTTTTTACCTACTCCTTGCCCCGAAAATTCGGATTCCACTTCGGTATGATCAATGATGAATTTATCCTCTCCTGTCCACACATAAGTCATTAATCCTGCTTTTTCACCCTCATTGATTGCTGTGAATTCTCCTTTTTTGCCGTCGTCTTTTCGTTCGATTTTCATGTTTTTAATTTAAATTAATTCACTATTTATTTCCACTGGATTTTCCAGGGATCGATGGATAGGACAACGTGCAGCAATTTCAAACAAACGTTTTCTTTGCTCTTCGTCCAAATTTCCTTTAAATTCAACCTTTTTGGTAAATCGAGTGGTGTTCTCTTTTGCATCGCGCTCATAATCGACTTCAACGATTGCTTCTTCCAATTCCCATCCTTTTCGTTCGGCGTACATTTTCATAGTAATTACAGAACACGAGGCCAAAGCGGTTGAAAGGAACTCTCCCGGATTAGGCCCTAAATCATTCCCTCCCAAATCAATGGGTTCATCGGCAATAAAATTATGGTCATCGGTTTCAATTTGGGTTCTGAATTTTTCTTCGCGAATCGTCGCTTTTGCTTTGTTGCTCATAGTCTATGCTTTAGGGTTTGTACTGCAATTAAAGTACCAATAAATTAATCTAAAATTAGTTAATTTAATTGAATTTAGGTCAAATAAAAAGTCAATCGGGAATAAAATTCTTGCGTGCCAATTCTTTTCGAACCCGACTTAAAGATTCCGGTGTAATTCCCAAATAAGAAGCTATCATCCATTGCGGTGCTCTTTGCAAAATGTTGGGGTAAAGCTTCATAAAGTCCAAATACCGTTCTTCTGCCGTAGCGCTTAAAAGTGCGTTAATTCGTTTATGTAGATGATGAATGTGATTATTGAGTGCAAACATATTGAACCGCTGAAAACTAGGACTGATTTCAGATAGTTTCTCTAAAAACTCGGAATCAATTAGAATTACTTCGGAATCTTCAATCGCATCAATGAATTGTTCAGAAGATTCTTCGAGCAAAACACTTGACCTGTCGGCGATAAACCATTCTTCGGGAGCAAATTGCAATACATGTTCTTTGCCACTTTCGTTGATTGTATAAGCGCGTAATAAACCTTTGGCAACGAAAAAAGTGTATTTACAACTTTCACCTTGTCGAAGTAATACTTCGTTTTTTGAAAGACTTTTTCGAATTAAATTTTCTTCAATTAACTTTTCAACTTCCGATGTTAATTCGACCGATTTATTTGAGAAATAGGTTTTAATCTCCTGAAACATGTTACGGATTTTGACTAAAAATACGATTTAATTCACACCCAAAACTACAAAATCAAATAAATATCACAAATCGAAAATGGATTTAAAATCCTTGGATAAATTCATCCAAAAAAATATTGTTGATAAAATCATTCCTCTCATTTGAAAACTTAGTTAAACCACGTCACATTGAAAACTTCAATAAAAAAACCTCGAAGGTGAACTTCGAGGTTTTGTAAATTTATAGTGTACACGTTTTATTCTTTTAAAACAGAACGTGAAATTACAATTTTCTGAATTTCTGAAGTTCCTTCATAAATCTGTGTGATTTTGGCATCACGCATCAAACGTTCCACATGGTATTCTTTCACATATCCATATCCACCGTGAACTTGAACGGCTTCCACGGTAGTATCCATAGCAACTTTGGACGCAAACAATTTCGCCATTGCACCTTCTTTGTCAAAGTTTTTACCTTGGTCTTTTAACCATGCTGCGTGAAGACATAGAAAACGAGCGGCATCAATTTCAGTGGCCATATCTGCCAATTTAAAAGCAATCGCTTGGTGTTCTGAAATTGGTTTTCCAAATGCTTTTCTTTCTTTTGAATATTTCAATGCCAATTCATACGCGCCACTTGCAATTCCCAATGCTTGAGAAGCAATTCCAATTCGTCCGCCCGATAAAGTCTGCATCGCGAATTTGAATCCGAAACCATCTTCACCTACTCTGTTTTCTTTTGGAACTTTAACATCAGTAAACATCAAAGAATGCGTATCTGATCCACGAATCCCTAATTTATTTTCTTTGGGTCCAATTTGGAAACCTTCCATTCCTTTCTCAACAATCAAACAGTTGATTCCTTTGTGACCTAATTCTACATCGGTTTGTGCAATCACTAAATACACGGAAGCTGTTCCACCGTTGGTGATCCAGTTTTTGGTTCCATTCAAAAGGTAATGATCTCCTTTGTCTTCTGCCGTTGTTCTTTGAGACGTAGCGTCTGAACCTGCTTCCGGCTCAGAAAGACAAAAAGCACCAATCACTTCACCGGTTGCTAATTTGGTTAAATATTTTTGTTTTTGCTCCTCTGTTCCGAATTTTTCCAATCCCCAACAAACCAAGGAATTGTTCACAGACATCACTACAGAAGCAGAAGCGTCAATTTTTGAAATTTCTTCCATCGCCAATACATACGACATGGTATCCATTCCGCCACCTCCATATTTGGGGTCTACCATCATTCCTAAGAATCCTAGCTCACCCATCTTTTTAACTTGTTCGGTAGGAAAGGTCTGATTCTCATCTCTTTCGATGACTCCCGGAAGTAACTCATTCTGCGCAAAATCTCTTGCGGCTTGACGTATCATTAAATGTTCTTCTGATAATTGAAAATCCATGATTCTTTGTGTTTTTTTTATAAGGGTTCAAATATAAGCTTTCTTATGAAATTAAAATATGTTCATCTTCAGGAAGTCTGCAATTTCTAATAAATAAGGAAGGGAAACACTTGCTTTTAATTTTTCTTCATCCATCAATTTTCCTAAAAAAGGTTCTATATAATAAAAAACGGCCGACAAGGCTAACACATTTAATAGCAAGCTGAAAACGGCACCGCCCATTCGATTTATCAATCCCAATCCAACGGTATGCACAATTCCATGTACGGCTTTTGAAATTAATTTAATGGATACAAAGACCAAAAGAATAGTTACAACCAATGCGACGATTTTTATGGTACTTTCCGGGATGGATTCATATTCTGATACAAATCCTTCCAAAAGTCCAGAGAAATTTAATCCTACCCAAATTGAAATTCCAATTCCAATTAATCCTGCAAAAGATTTTATAAATCCTTTTCGGAAACCGGTGAAAATTCCAATTCCTAAAGTAAGCATTACAAAAGCGTCGATTCCATTCATTCGTGCGCTACAAAATGTTTTTCACTAATTTTCTTTAATACACCGACCAAAACATCGATTTCTTCTTTGGTATTGTAGCAACTAAACGAGACTCTCAAAGGTGTGGTATGTTCAATTTCCTCCAATGTCATTAAAGACTGAATCACATCCGAAACTTTTGAAGCGCCTGAACTACAAGCACTTCCTTGCGAAACTGCAATTCCTTTCAATTCCAATTCAAATCCAATTAATGCATCTTTAAAAGGCAATCGAACATTTAAAACCGTATATAAACTCTTTTCCATATCGGCCGAATGTCCATTGAATTCTACGCCTGGAATATGTATTCTCAACTGTTCTATCGTATATTCTTTTAATTCTTCAATGTGTTTTTGATGTTTTTCTAAATCACGAATGGCAATTTCAAATGATTTAGCCAATCCCACTACACCGTAAACATTTTCAGTTCCTGAACGCAATCCTCTTTCTTGACCACCACCTGTAATTTGAGCGTGTAAACCACTTCCTTTACGAATAAAGGCAAATCCGATTCCTTTGGGACCATGAAATTTATGGGCACTGCAGGATGCGAAATCTACTTTTAATTGGCTGAAGTCTATGGGATAATGCCCCAAAGTTTGAACCGTATCGGTATGAAAAAGAGCGTTATTTTCTTCGCATAATTTTTGAACTCTTCCTATATCCAAAAGATTTCCAATTTCATTGTTTGCATGCATCAACGTAACCAACGTCTTTTTATCCGAAGCTTTTAATTTCTCTTCTAAATCATCATAATCAACCGTACCAAATTTTTTGGTTTTCACTATAACCAAATCTACATTGCGATGTTCACTCATTTCACGTGAAGTTTCTTTCACGCATTTATGTTCTAAGTCGGATGTAATAATTCGGGTTACACCCAAATAATCAACCGCTGAACGAAGCACCAAATTATTGGCTTCGGTTCCACAAGAGGTGAAAATTATTTCTGAGGGAAGAACATGGAGAATCTCTGCAATTTTCTTTCTTGCTAATTCCATTTTGGCCTTTGCTTCACGGCCAAATCCATGGGTCGAAGATGGATTTCCATACACATTTTGCATACAGTCCACCATTTCATCAATCACTTCTTGATGAATCGGTGTGGTCGCAGCGTGGTCTAAATATATTCTCTTCATTCTAACTTTGTGTGTTTGTTGTTGTTTATTTTTGTGTGCGCTTATTTCAATTCAAATTCAACATTTGGATTTTCTATTTTATCGACCAAAATCACGGTTAGCGGATTTGTAATCGCTTGAGTAACTATATCGCCGGAAGTGGTAATGGTATAATCAACAAAAATAGTGTTTCCTTTTCTTTCCACCTTTTGTATGTGATACACAAATCCGCCCGTTCTTTGACTTTCAAAACTTTTCGCAATCACCATTTTCTTTTTAAAGTCATAAGTTGGAATTTCTTCAATAGGTTGAAATATTTGGGTAGTCCAAAAATCAACAAAATCTTTTTGATTGGTAAAAATAATTGATTCGTCTACACCTGTTCCTGCATATTCGGATTGGAAAATGATTTCAAAATTGGAACTCGACTCAGAGGATGTACTCAATTGCTTGGAATTTGTACATGAATTGAGTAGAAATAAGCCTCCCAGTAATAAAAATAAGTTTCTCATTGTGATTGAATAGTTCACAAATTTACAGAAATATTATTTTAGAATAATTTTAAGGCTCTAAAAATTTAAAACGCATAAGGTCTGTGGTCATAAAACGCCACTCAGGAGTAAGAAGTTCTCCCTCCTTTAATTGATACCAAGGGCTGATATCTTCACGGTTTGGATTGGAAATAATTTGAATATCCTGAGCAGGTTGAAAACCTTGCGCCAGCAAAAATAATTTTTCACCTTTTCGGTTTTCCACAATATCCACAACAATGACAGCATGTCCATTGGGCAAGGAATTCTGAACAAATATATCGCCGATTTTAATGTTGTTTAATTCAACAAGTTTTAAATCCGAACAAAAACTAGGCGTTGACATTCGCTCCATTACATACTCCAAATAGGATTGAAATGATTGTTTTGAAAAATCACCTTTCGCGAAATTACTAAAACTAACTTTTTCTTTGTCTAAATGAAACACGATATCATCAAAACGTTTTTGTTGATAAAAATATTCGGAAATCAATCGAACTACTGCATCTGGGGAGTGCTGCACGTTTTTGGTGGAAAGAGGCAAATCGATGACAGCTGTATAAATATTATTGTTGGGTTTGATATTTCCGTTGTAATAATGAACAGGCGTTCCATCCGGCTTCAAAGGCAAAGTTCTAAGGTATGAACCAAATGTTTCTGCATTCACGGAAACACGTGTATAACCCAAAGGAGCATCAAAACGTTCCAAAACCGTCTTTCCATAGGTATTGGAAATGGGTGAATTTTCGGCGAAGCTCATTGAATTTGGATACAATACACTTTCGTTGTTAAAAGTATTGCATCCCATAATTGTTATAAAAACAAGAATGGTTATTAAGTGTTTCATCTTAAAAATAGTTTTCGCTTTGCTTGCTCTTTTTATGCAAGAATTATACCATTAACTATTCTTTAACTAATTACATACAAAAAGCCTTGACTATTTTCACAGTGCAAGGCTTCTTTATTATTTATTTAATTCTGTCTATTAGCGTGCAATATTTATCGCTCTTGTTTCTCGAATCACAGTCACTCTAACTTGTCCTGGATATGTTAATTCATTTTGGATTTTATCGGTTATCAAGAACGATAATTCAGATGCTTTTTCATCATCTATTTTATCGCTTTCTACCACCACTCTCAATTCACGACCAGCTTGAATAGCAAATGCTTTCTCAACACCATCAAAGCTCAATGCGGTGGATTCCAAATCTTTTAAACGTTGGATGTACGACTCGATCACTTGTCTCCGTGCCCCAGGTCTCGCGCCACTGATGGCATCTGCTACCTGAATAATTGGCGAAAGTAAAGAGGTCATTTCAATTTCATCGTGGTGCGCACCAATTGCATTTACTACTTCGGCATTTTCTCCGTATTTTTCGGCCCATTGCATTCCTAAAATGGCGTGTGGCAATTCCGATTCCTGTTCAGGAACTTTACCTATATCATGAAGCAAACCGGCTCTTTTTGCCAACTTCGCATTCAATCCCAATTCAGCGGCGATGGTTCCAGCTAAATGGGCAACTTCCCGTGAGTGTTGCAATAAATTTTGTCCATACGATGAACGGTATTTCATTCGACCGACAATTTTCACCAAATCTCTATGCAATCCATGGATTCCTAAATCTAAAATTGTTTTTCGACCGACTTCCATGATTTCATCATCGATTTGCTTGGTTGTTTTTGCGACTACTTCTTCAATTCGAGCGGGGTGAATTCGTCCGTCGGTTACTAATTTATGTAACGATAATCGTGCGATCTCACGGCGAACGGGATCAAAACAAGACAAGATAATCGCTTCCGGCGTATCATCTACAATAATCTCAACACCTGTCGCCGCTTCAATGGCTCGAATATTTCGACCTTCACGACCGATGATTCGACCTTTCACTTCGTCCGATTCAATATTAAAAACAGACACCGCATTTTCTACTGCTTGTTCGGTACCAATTCGTTGAATTGCTTGAATAATAATTTTTCGTGCTTCGTTTTTTCCGTTAATTTCTGCCTCTTGCATAATCTCCTGAATATGCGCTTGTGCTTTACTTTTTGCCTCATCTTTCAAGGTTTCAAGCAATTCTTCTTTGGCTTCTTGTTTGGTGAAGTTTGCTACTTTTTCTAAAACATCTACCTGTCTTTTATACATCGCATCCACTTCCTTTTGCTTCAGGTTTAATTTTTCTTGGCGCGACTGCAAAGCGGCTGTTTCATTTTTCAATAAATCTCTTCCTTTCTGCAATTCAGACTGATCGGATTTGATTCGGTCTTCTCTTTCTTTTAATCTCAATTCAGCTTCCGACGTTTTCTTTTCTCTTTGATTGATGGTATCCTCGTGGGCTGATTTTAATTCTAGGAATTTTTCCTTTGCTTGAAAAATTTTCTCTTTTTTGATTGCTTCACCTTCTCGTGTGGCGTCGTTAATTAATTCTTCGGCTCTTCTTCTCGCATCATCAACTAATATCTGATTTTCTTTATCTACTGACTTTTTCGCCAAAAAATAACTCACAATAGCACCTATTACAAGGCCGGCTATTCCGGTTATTATACTCATTGTATCCATTTCTCTATTTCAATTTTAGGTCATAAAAAAGTCCTACATTAGTTAAAGTGTTTTGAGTAAACTCCTGAAAACAGGATTTGAGCTATTTCGCCATTCAAGTATCCGCTGTCAATAAAATTGAACAACTTACGCTGTTGCGGCCCGCTTTCACTGCGACTTTCGCCCGGTAACAAAACTAATGTTGAGTTTACCAAAATGTTAGAACTAATGTAGGACAACTATTTTTACTGCATTTAAGCAGCTGAACGTCTGTATTCTATTTTTTTTTAATTTTAATTTTCTAATTCTCTTTCAATGAATTGAGTAAGCTCACTTAATTTCTTACTTATTTGATCTTCTGAACCTGATTCTGACTTCTTCAATAGATTGTATTTTGATGCCATTTGTAAGGCAACCATTGAAATCGCATCTTGTTTGTCAGTAACCGCATACCGGTCTTCAAATTCTTTAATCAACGTATTAATTTCTTTTCCTGCATTGCGCACTGCTTCCTCTTCATCTGCATTGATCGTTAAAGGATATTGTCTTCCTGCAATATTTATTTTCACCTTCAATTCACTCATCCTTTTTCATTTTTAACTTGAGCTATACAAACATCTAGTTCTTTTATAAGTTTGTTTACCCGTAGTTTCATCAACCTCCTGTGTTCTTGATCTCCCAATAGCGCATTGGCTACTTTCAATCCTTCATTTTCATCCTTCATCCTTAACACTTCTAAGCGGCTTGACTTTAAATTTATATTCAATGCTTCAATTTCTTCTTTTAGTGCTTCTTTTTCTTTTTTACAATTTTTATAGGCACCCACCAATTGGTAGAGCTTTTCTTTTAATTTTATAAAATTTGTTTCACTTTGATCCATTTGATAAGAGAACTTTAAGTTCCAACTTATTTAACGCAAATATAAGCTAATTTTTAGTTTAGTTCAAAGTAGGATTTATTTTTAATTTCAGAGAGTTTTACTTAATTTAATACTTTTGCTTAAATTTAAACAGAATGAAAAAGTTAAATCTATGGTTAATCGGATTCGCAACCTTACTTAGTTGCGGCCAAAATCCCATAGCAGAAGCCCAAGAAAAAGTTACCTATCCCAATGGAGATTTTCGAAATCCGTTGGGAATTACCAATTATCTATCCGGTAATTTCGGGGAATTAAGAAATAATCACTTTCATACCGGTATCGACATCAAAACCAACCAAAAAGAAGGCTACAACGTCTATGCAGTCGGTGATGGATATGTTTCTCGAATCAATGTTTCACCACGTGGGTATGGAAACGCTTTGTACATCGACCATCCAAATGGGTACACAACGGTTTATGCGCACTTACAGAAATTCAACAAAGAAATTGAAGACTATGTCCGAAATTACCAATACAAAAACGAATCCTTTGCTGTGGAAATTTATCCGAAACCCGGAGAATTAAAAATTTCACAAGCCGACATTGTTGCAATTTCAGGAAACTCTGGGGGTTCAGGTGGACCGCATTTGCACTTCGAAATTAGAGACAAAAAAATCGAAGAACCCATCAATCCCTTCTTATTCGGCTTGGACGTTCCCGATACACGCGCACCCTTGGTAAATGGGTTGTATATCTATCCGCTCAATGGTGATGTGGCTGGAAAAAAAACGCGTCATCAACTTCCTTCAGGATTGGTTTTTAGCACGCCGATTTACGCCTCTGGACAAGTAGGGTTAGGAATCAAAGCCTATGACCAACAAAATGGCGCAAACAATATGAATGGAATTTATCAATTCGAAGTTTTTGTAAACGATGAACCGACCTATACTTACACCAACGAACGTTTAAATTTCAATACAAATCGCGCCATCAACTGTTTGATTGATTATGAAGATCGTTTTAAAAACAACAGTTGGGTGTATCAATTATTCAAAAAAGACGGCGATCCTTTGCAAATGTATTCCAACTTGAAAAACAATGGAATTATAGATTTGGAGGAGGGAAAAGAATATGCCGTTCGAATCATCGTTTCCGATTTTGCAGGAAATAAGAAAGAAGCGAAATTTAAATTAATTGGAAAAACACCTCCGACTGAAAAATCGTTTCCGGCCGATGCGACTATTTTTTATTGGAACAAAGAGAATCATTTCAAACAAGATGGCGTTGAAATCTTCATTCCAAAAGGAGTTCTATACGAAGATATTGATTTTAAATTCCGTAAAACAACCAATGGAAAATATGAAATTCACAATTTCAATGTACCGATTCATTCCTATTACACCTTATCGATCGAACCCGAGGGAATTCCAACTGCACAACTCGATAAAGTCGTATTGGTACTGGAATACCAAACAAGAGGTGCTTGGAAAAAAGAGTACATCGCTGCGGAATATAAAAATGGAAAAGTAGTAGCACAAGTTCGGGATTTTGGATTTTTCTCCGTTGCAATCGACAACACGAAACCCACAATTAATCCTGTTAATATCAAAGAAAATACTACATTTACCGGCACAAACGGCGTAGTTCGTTTTACGATTAGTGACAGCGAATCTGGAATCAATGGATTTGCAGCTTATGTGGATGGAAAGTGGATATTAACCAATTACGATCAAAAAACACGATCGCTAACCATCGATTTGAATCGAGAAGGAATTGAAAAAGGAAAACATCAATTAGAATTAAAAGTTTGGGATGAGAAAAATAATACAGCTACTTACACAGCCAACTTCAACAAGAATTAATTTATTTCTTGTCTTTGTATTACTAATCGGCTTTGCGCAAGCTCAAAATGCGAACATCAGCGGAAAAGTCATCGACGAATATCAATATCCCATTGTGGATGTTTTGATTACGGCAGGCGAAAATACGACATATACCAATGGAAATGGTGAGTTTAATTTAGAAATCCCCGCGGATACCGAAGTTCAAGTTCGTTTTGAATCCGAAGGAAGAAATCCATTTACCGAAACTTTGAACTTGGGTTCCAATGAATCCAAAATTTTCAATGTTCTACTCGCGCCCGATACGACTAGTGTTCAACTAGATGCTGCTGTTATTTTTCAACGAAAAACGGAAAAACCCTTAAATAGCATCGCGTTTGACCCGCGAGAAATGGAATTAAATATTGGTCTGACCGGCGGTGTAACTGAAATGATCGGTAGTTTGCCTATGGTAAGTGTTGGTTCCGAGTTAACATCTCAATACCGCGTACGTGGTGGGAATTTCGATGAGAATTTAATTTACGTAAACGGAATTGAAATCTATAAACCCCAATTAATACGTTCGGGGGAACAAGAAGGTTTAGGATTTGTAAATCCAGCAATGACCGAAGCAGTAAACTTTTCAGCAGGTGGATGGGAACCCAAATACGGAGATAAAATGTCGAGTGTTTTGGACATTATTTATAAAAAACCCAAAGCTTTTGAAGCAACCTTAGAAGCGAGTTTAATGGGCGGAAGTTTAACTGTGGGTGGCGCTTCAAAAAACAATAAGCTTTCTGCGATTGTAGGTGCACGTTATCAAAATAGAAATTTAGTTTTAAATACCTTGGATGGAAATTCTGATTTCAATCCGGTTTATTACGATGTACAAGCGTATTTAAATTACCGATTTAATTCCAAATGGGAACTGTCGTTTTTAGGTGCAAAAACAGATAGTAAATTTGAGTTGGTTCCCAAAGACAGAGAAACGAAATTCGGCTCGTTGGACACACCAATGAGTTTAAAAGTGTATTACGATGGAAATGAAGAAGACCGTTTCGCAACAGAAACTGCTTCTTTGACCTTACGTCATCAACCGAGTTCAAAATTGGATTTGGTGGTGGATGTTTTTGGTTTTCATTCCAAAGAAAAAGAATATTTTGACATTTACGGTGCATACTTAATCAATGAATTGGATGGGGAAGGAAATGCAACTGCCACCTACGATATCGGAAGTCAAATCGATCACGCGCGTAATAATTTTGATGCTTTGGTTTTAGGAATTCAACACCGTGGACGTTACAAATTAGATGCAAACAACGACATTGAGTGGGGAATTAAATACCAAAAAGAAGACATTCGTGATTTATTGAGCGAATGGCAATTTATAGATTCCACTGGATTTTCTTTACCCAACATTTACAATCCAGGTCAATTGGATGAAAGTGATTTGATGTTAAATTACAGTGTGAAAGCGAGAAATGAATTGGAAAGCAATCGTTTTACTGCTTTTGCACAATACACCAAACGTTTTCTTTGGGGTGGATCAAAAGTGTTGGTAAACGGAGGAGTTCGTGCTACGTATTGGGATTTTAATGAAGAATTAAATATTTCTCCACGTGCCCAAATCGCAATCAAACCGGATTGGGATTCCGATATGACTTTCCGATTCAACACAGGAATATATTATCAACCGCCATTTTATCGTGAAGTTCGCGATTTAGCGGGACAGTTAAATAAAGATGTAAAGTCCCAACAATCGATTCACTTTATTTTGGGGAACGATTATGAATTTGAAATGTGGAACAGTCCTTTTAAATTAACGACGGAAGCATATTATAAAATCTTTAGCGATTTGAATCCGTATTTTGTGGACAATGTTCGAATTCGTTATACCGCAGATAATAACTCCAAAGGATACGGATATGGATTGGATATGCGCTTGTTTGGTGAATTTGTACCCGGCGTTGATTCTTGGTTGAGTTTATCGTATGCTAGAGCGTATCAAAACATCGATGGACGCGGAGATATTCCATTGTCAACCGATCCACGATTCAAAGCTTCGATTTTCTTCCAAGATTATATGCCGATTCTTCCATCCTTTAAAGTGAATGTAAATTTGGTGTATGCTTCAGGTTTGCCTAATGGCGCGCCGCCTATGACCGATCCGTATGATTATACCAATTACTTAAACGATTACAAAAGAGTGGACATTGGATTCGTAAAAGAGATCATCAACCAAAGTGACTTGGTTGCGAAAGGAGATTTCTGGAAGAACTTCAAAGAATTATCATTGGGCGTTGATTTATTCAACATTTTCGATATTCGAAATGAAATTAGCAACACATGGGTACGTGATGTAAATTCTTCCCGAATTTATGGAGTTCCTAACCGTTTGACCGGACGATTTATAAATGCTAAAATTCGAATGAAGTTTTAATTGGAAAAGAAAATTTCGTTTTTTCCCATTTCCGAATGAATTCCTACTTTTGCGTTTCGATTTAATTTGAATCGAATTCTAAGTACTTGCAATTGGCTATAAAAGTTTCATTTAAAGAGATTAACCGTTTGGCGATTCCAGCCATTATTGCGGGTATTGCAGAACCTTTGATTTCATTGACCGACATTGCCGTAATTGGAAATGTGAACACGAATTCCGTAGAAGCACTTGCCGCAGCGGGAATTGCAGGTTCTTTTTTATCGGCGATTATTTGGATTGTTGCCCAAGTTAAAACGGCCATTTCATCTACCGTTTCTCAGCATGTAGGCGCCAATAGATTGCATGCCGTGAAAACTTTAATTCCACAAGTTTTAGCTGTTAGCTTTATTTTCAGTCTCCTTATTTTCGGGCTGACCAGCATTTTCGCGAAATCTATTTTCAAAGCCTACAACGCGGATGGATTAATTTTGGATTATGCGGTTGATTATTATAAAATCCGCGCTTTTGGATATCCATTGACCTTGCTTACTTTTGCTTTGTTTGGAATTTTCAGAGGTTTACAAAACACGCTTTGGGCGATGAAATGCAGTTTGACAGGCGCTTTTCTTAATGTAGTTTTGGATTTCGCTTTGGTTTACGGTGTAGGTGATTTCATTCCCGCCATGCATTTAAAAGGTGCGGCATATGCTTCTGTGATTGCACAAATGGTAATGTTGTTGATGGCTTTTTATTATTTTTTTGAGAAAACTCCGTTTCATCTGAAAATAAGTCGGAAAGTTAATCCCTCCTTAAAACCACTTTTACTTATGACTGCGAATTTATTCGTCCGAACATTGGCGCTTAACTTCGCGATTTATTTGGCCAATGCCTATGCGACAGGATATGGAAAAAATTACATTGCAGCACAGAGTATTTTAATGAATATTTGGTTATTTTTCTCTTTCTTCATCGATGGTTATGCCAGTGCAGGAAATGCCATCAGTGGAAAATTATTAGGTGCAAAGGATTACAAGAAACTATGGGGCTTAAGCAAAGATCTTTCGTTGTATGCTGTGATTATTTCCTTGATCCTCGTTTTGGTTTGTGGAATTTTTTATCAGGATATAGGTTGGATATTTAACAAAGAAAATTCCGTGTTGGTAATATTTTCTTCCGTTTTCTGGATTGTTTTACTGATGCAGCCTCTCAATGCTGTCGCTTATGTTTTCGATGGGATTTTCAAAGGTTTAGGCGAAGCTGCTTATTTAAGAAATACCTTATTGATTGCTACTTTTTTAGGATTTACACCCGCCTTATTGATAGCCGATTATTACGGACTGAAATTGCATGCGATATGGATTGCATTTGCAGTTTGGATGTTGATTCGGGCGCTGGCTTTAATCCTGAAGTTTAAGAAAAAGTATTTGAACGAAAGTGATCATTGAGTTGATTTTAAAATTTAATCCACTTAAATAAAACACCTTAAATCTCTACCCTACTACTTTATAGGCGAAAAGTAAATTTTTAAAATAAAAAAAATATGCGCATATTTGTTGTTACTCTAATAAATTAAAACAAAAAGTATGAGCTCAGTTCTTATAGTACTAGGTGTTATTGCCTTATTAGCCTTCATTATGGTTGGCATTTTCAATAAATTCGCAAAACTCCGAAACATGGTTAAGGATGCGTGGAGTAACATTGATGTTGCTTTAAAGCGTCGTTACGACCTGATTCCTAATTTGGTGAACACGGTTAAAGGATATGCAGAACACGAAAAAGGAACTTTTGAAGCGGTTACCAATGCCCGAAATGCTGCAATGGCAGTACCTTCGGGAGATATCAATGCGCAAATCAAAGCAGAAGGTCAACTTCAACAAGCGCTTCGTAGTTTATTTGCAGTGGCCGAAGCATATCCCGATTTAAAAGCAAATGCAAGTTTCTTGGATTTGCAACAGAAATTATCTGAGATTGAAGAGAATCTAGAAAGAAGCAGAAGATTTTACAACAGCAACGTTCGTGAAAACAATACGTATGGTGAAAGTTTTCCCGCTGCACTTTTTGCATCTATACTTAAATATCAGCACTTCGATTATTTTGAAATTGATGCCGCTGAACGTCAGAATGTAAATGTTGACTTCTCTTAAATTCTAAAACAACATACCATGAAAATGAATGCATTCTTATTGCTCTTCCTACTGTTGAGCTATATGGGCTATGCTCAGAACTTCACTGTAAAAGACTTTTCGGCGGAATATGAAATGAATCCAGAAGGCTATTTTGATGTGGTTGAAAATTACGAAGTCGAATTTCATTCAGCCAGTCATGGGATTTTCAGAGATATATTAATTGAATATTATTTAGACTCTTCGGAAGAAGATAAAAATCCGAATAAACGAAATGTGATTATACGGAATGTAAAAGTTCCAGGACATAAATTTGAATTGTCACCCAGTTCAGAACGCGGTCAGTTTAGCTCAAAAAACTTAAATATCAAGATCGGAGATCCGAATAGAATGGTCAGGGGAATTCAACATTATAAAATTTCATACAGGGTCTACAATGCTTTTTTAGTTTCGGATAGTTTGGTCCAATTTTACTGGAATGCAAAGGCGCCAGAATGGGTCGCTCCTTTTGAAAAAGTGAGTTTCAAAGTAAAAGCACCCAAGGGAATTCTTCTTTCCGATGCAAATAGTTTTGTTTATTCAGGACTACGAGGTGGCGAACAACGATCCAATGAATTCACGACTTCATACAATGGCAACGTTTTATCTGCCGAAAGTAATCTTGGCTTTAATTCCGGATATGGAGATGCCGTCACCGTTTTGATTAAACTTCCGCCCGGGACTATTTCTGGGAAATTAATTGAACAATCTGCATTTGAAAAATACGGATGGTTAGCAATTCCGGTATTAATGATTGCATTTTTCATTCGGTTAAAACGAAAGTATGGAAAACGAAAAGTAGTTTCTGTGACCAGTTATTATCCGCCAAAAGGAATTGATCCAGCCATGGCAGGCTACTTAATCGATGACTCTGCAGACACCCATGATTTGGTTTCATTGATTCCAAAATGGGGACAAGAAGGAGTGATCCGTATGGAAGAAATCCCTAAAAAAGGATGGTTTGGAAGTTCAGATTTAAAGTTATTCAAACTAAAAGAAATTGCTGAAGACGCGCCAAAATACGAAGAGGAAATGTTCACGGGGCTTTTTAAAGACTCAGGAAATGAAGTACTTATAAGTAGTTTGAAAGAATCATTCTACACGACGATGAACAGTGCGAAAGAAAATTTAAAGTTTAAGGCAAAACCATTTTACGAAGAAAAGCCTCAAAAAATTAAATTACTCACTTCGCTAGGTGTTGTTTTTGGTTTGATTTTAATTGGTCTTTGTTATTTTGTTTTTGGCGGATTTGCTGCGACTATCGTTGGAATTACCGGTGCAGGTCTTTGGTTTCTCACTTTGAATTTAAAAAAGAAAAATCCTGAAGGAAGTCAAATTCTATCGGAATTAAAAGGTTTTCGACAATTCATAAAATTAGCAGAAACCAACCGAATCAAAACGCTTATTGAAGATGACCCCAATTACTTTGAAAAAACAATGAGTTACGCACTTGCTTTTGGCTTATTGAAACAATGGGCAGGCAAATTTGAAGCTTTGGACATTCAACCTCCGCAGTGGTACGGCGGACCTGTTGGTGTAGCTGGACCCCGTTCGATGGGGAATTTCGCCAATTCATTCAGTGGAAATATGTCCACAATGCAATCGAATATGGTTAGTTCACCTTCTTCTTCCGGTAGCGGTGGAGGTTTTTCTGGTGGAGGATCTTCAGGCGGTGGATTTGGTGGCGGTGGCGGTGGAAGTTGGTAATTTCATTTCCACCCAAACACTAACTTAGAAGACGTTGATTATTTATCTTTAAAATACCAATTCGGTGTATGGTTTTTATTCTCACCATTCTGATAGGTCATATAAGAAAATCCTTCGTGAATGGAATAAGAACCGACTTCACCCCTTTTATTAACGGCAATATAGCCGACTTGAAAATCCGTTCGATCCGGTTGTTTTTCCATAATCCGATGAACGGCTTCTTCGCAAGCTTGTTGCGGAGATTTCCCTTGACGCATCAATTCCACAATTAGAAATGACCCCACGGTTTTTAAAACTTCTTCTCCCATTCCTGTTGCAGTGGCAGCACCAATTTCGTTGTCGATGAATAAACCCGATCCGATAATTGGAGAATCACCTACTCGGCCATGCATTTTGTAAGCCAAACCGCTGGTTGTACATCCACCCGAGATTCTTCCCTCCTTATCCATCGCGAGCATACCGATGGTGTCGTGATTTTCTACGTTAATAATCGGTTTATATTCGGATTTCTGCTTCCATTCTTGCCACGCTTTTTTTGATTTCTCGGTTAATAAATTCACCCGTTTAAATCCTTGAGAAACGGCGAACTCTTCAGCTCCTTTTCCTGCCATTAAAACATGGGGTGTTTCTTCCATCACCTTTCGTGCCACCGAAATTGCATTTACTATATTTTGCATAAAAACAACAGAACCGTAATTTCCCTTGTCATCCATTACGCACGCGTCCAAAGTTACAATGCCTTCTCGATCGGGCAATCCGCCGTACCCAACCGATGAATTGTTAGGATCTTCTTCCTCTACGTTGCATCCTCTTTCGACCGCATCCAAGGCAGATCCGCCTTTTTGTAAAACCTCCCACGCTTTGGCCGTCGCATTCGGCACATTCCAAGTCGCAATGACCAAAGGATAATTAGCAGTATTCTTTTGAATGTTTCGATTGGATTCAGGAAGTGATTTTCCAAGTACGGTTGCTCCTACTCCTATTCCCAAACCAGATAGTGCTGATTTTTTGATAAATTTTCTACGATTCATTGTTCAGTGTGTATGCTAATTATTTACTAATTTTTTAATTTTCTCTGCGTCAGATTCAAATTGTTTGGATTCATCGAAAAACTTCAGACTATTCATTGAAATTTTTGGTTGAATTGTTTCCTTCATTAGACGCGAAGCGGATGCATGAATTTCAGAAAAACCCGCTTCTTTAAATTTATGCACATTCTCTGGTTTAATTCCTCCTCCGGGTACAATAGTCAAACGATTTTCAGCCAATTTCTTCCACTGAATTAAAGTTTCCAATCCCATTTCCGCAGATTCAGACTGTCCGGAAGTTAAAATCCGATGTGCGCCCAATTCGATCAAAGTTTGTATACTTTCCTCCGGTTTTTTTACCCAATCAAAAGCACGATGGAACGTAAATTCCAAAGGTTTTGAAAATTCGATTAATTCTTTTGTTCGTTCTCTGTCTAATGAATAATCTACGTTTAAAATTCCTGAAACAATTCCTTTGCATCCCAATTCTTTACAGATTTGAATATCGGACCTCATGGCTTCGAATTCATCTTTGGAATACGTGAAATCACCACTTCTGGGTCGAATTAAAACAAAAACAGGAAGTGAAGTTTGCTTGAGCACCTCTTTGATAAGTCCATACGACGGTGTAATTCCACCCACTGCCAATTCCGAGCAAAGCTCAATCCGATGTGCACCGGATTTCTCGGCATTTTTAACTGACTGAACGGAAGTTGCACAAATTTCGACAATCACTTGAAAATATGTTTGAATGAATTTCAAAGATAATTAATTAAACTAGGAGTAAAACTCCAAAACCAACAAAAAAACAGATAGAAAGATGGAAGTCATTCTGTCAAAAAGTCACAAAGCATTAGGTTGGCAGAATATTTGACTCTTTCTTAGTCTAAAAAAATAATAGAAATGTCAGAAAACATCATAAATGAAGATTTAAACGAAGAACTTTTTGATAATCAAGAGAATGAAATGGAAGAGCTTTCCGAAGTTGAAGTTTTAACCGAACAACTAAAGAAAGAAAAGGAACAATATTTACGTTTGTTTGCTGAATTTGACAATTTCAGAAAAAGAACTATCAAAGAGCGTTTGGACATATTTAAAACGGCTAGTTCAGAGGTGATTACTTCTTTACTTCCCGTATTAGATGATTTTGAAAGAGCAATCAAAGAAATTGAAAAGTCAGACGATAGTGAACATTTGACGGGAGTTCAATTGATTCAAACCAAATTGGCTGACACTTTACGAAACAAAGGATTACAGCCTATTGAAATTGAGGTTGGTGATGACTTTAACACCGACTCAATGGAAGCAGTTACCCAAATACCGGCACCTTCCAAAGATTTAAAAGGAAAGGTAGTAGATGTGGTAGAAACGGGTTATTTATTGAGTGACAAAGTAATTCGTTACGCAAAAGTCATCGTTGGAAACTAAATCCCATTCGACGATTCATTAACAAATTAGATTAAATTTTTGCAGCAAAAAGTCTGTAAAACCCTATAGAAATGGCAAAGAGAGATTATTACGAAATATTAGAAGTATCCAAATCAGCAACTCCAGAGGAAATAAAGAAGGCCTACCGTAAAATGGCAATCAAATACCATCCGGACAAAAATCCGGGTGACAAAGAGTCAGAGGAGAAATTCAAAGAAGCAGCGGAAGCGTATGAAGTTTTGAGTGATGCCCAGAAAAAAGCGCGATACGATCAATTCGGTCATGCCGGAATGAGCGGAGCGGGCGGATTTGGTGGCGGAGGCGGAATGAATATGGAAGATATTTTTTCTCACTTCGGTGATATTTTTGGTGGACACTTCGGTGGCGGTGGTGGTTTTGGTCAACAAAGTGGACCAAGACGGATGAAAGGATCTGATCTTCGAATTCGCGTGAAATTGAATTTGGAGGAAATGATGAATGGGTCGACGAAAAAGGTCAAAGTAAAACGTTTCAAACAAGCCAAAGGCGTTACTTCGAAAACTTGTCCTACTTGTGGTGGAGCGGGTTATCAAACCAAAATCAGTAATACGTTCTTAGGACGAATGCAAACAACCGTTCCGTGTGGAAGTTGTCAAGGTGTAGGAAAAGTAGCAGATCATATTCCTCCTGGAGCCAATAATCAAGGATTAAGCAAGGTTGAAGAAACCGTAGAAATCAAAATTCCAGCAGGTGTTCGCGAAGGAATCCAATTGCAAGTTTCAGGAAAAGGAAACGATGCTCCTTTTGATGGAGTTCCAGGTGATTTACTGGTAGTGATTGACGAAGAAGAAAACAAAGAGTTAAAACGAGATGGAAACAATCTTCATTATGATTTGTACGTTTCAATTCCCGAAGCTATTTTGGGTGCTTCCAAAGAAATTCCTACTGTAAACAACCGTGTTCGAATCAAAGTGGACAAAGGAACTCAATCCGGAAAAGTTTTACGACTAAAAGGACAAGGGCTTCCGAGTTTAAACGGATACGGAAACGGAGATTTATTTGTACATATCAATGTGTGGACGCCAGACAAGTTGAATAAAGAACAGGAAGATTTCTTTGAAAAAATGATGGATGATGACAATTTCTCACCACATCCTTCCAATAGCGACAAATCCTTTTTTGAACGCGTCAAAGAAATGTTTAGCTAAAATAAATTTCAATTGTCGAAACCCTTCGAATTAAAACAAATCGTCATTATTATCTGTATTGAGAACTTCCTCTTTATGCAAAGGAAATCCACACGTTTTGCAATAATTTGAATCATCCATGTGGTGATTATCGTGGCAATGTTGACACACTTGCGTGTTTTTTTGAGATGCTTTTAAATTCGCTTGTTTATAAGCTTCCGCAGCGAAAATACCCGTAGGAACAGCGATAACACCGTAGCCCATAATCATCACCACCGAGGCAAGGAATCGACCCATTGTAGTTATCGGTGTAATATCTCCATACCCAACCGTTGTCAAAGTTACAATTGACCAATAAATTCCAGTAGGCATAGTTTTAATGACGGAATCTGGATGATCGTGTTCCAAAACATACATAAATGAACCCAAAACCACTCCAACCAAAACAATAAACGAAAGGAAAACCACAATCTTCGTCCGACTATTTCGAATGGCGATTAAAAGCATACTTCCTCCGCGCATAAACTGTGTCAATCTAAATATTCGGAAAATTCGGAACAAACGCAGTATTCGAATACTGGATAAATACTTGGTAGACGGATAGATAATTCCTAAATACGTTGGAAGAATACTAAGCAGATCAATAATTCCATAAAAACTAATAAAATAACGCCAAGGTTTACGCACACAATACAGTCGAAGAGCGTATTCAATAGTAAATAAAACGGTAATGACCCATTCAATAATAATTAAGCTCTTATGGTATTTTGCGTTGAATATAGGAACGGATTCCAACATAACCAAAATGACACTCAATAAAATGGTTGCGAGCAAGGTTATATCAAACATTCTCCCGTAAAAAGTATCAGCTTCAAAGATAATTTCAAAGATTCTATACCTTCCCTCTTTGCTTCTAAACCACTTCCAGAACCCTTTTATTTTGTCTATTAGTTTCCTAATACCTGTCATTTCGGTTGCTTTAATTAACGAATTTAACCATATTTTAGAAATCTCAATTTTTAAAGTGTGATTTTCTTGTAATTTTTTAATTTCAAAAATTGTAAATTGGCAAAAATAAATCAAAGATGAAAACGGTCTTAATCAGTGGTGCGACGGGATTAGTGGGTGGAATATTAGCTCAACGACTTACAGAGAAAGGATATGAAGTTCGAGTTTTATCACGAAAGAAATCAGCGAATCATTTTCTTTGGGATTTAAAAGAGAAGAAAATAGAGGAATCGGCCTTTGAAAATCTAGATGCAATCATTCATTTAGCGGGTGCGCCCGTTTCAAAAAGATGGTCAGAATCGTATAAAAAAGCAATTTACAAAAGCCGTGTAGACAGTGCAGAACTACTTTTTGAGTATGTGAAAAAATTAAATATTGACCTCAAAACTTTTATTACGGCATCCGGAATAAATTATTACGGAACTTTAACTTCTGATCAAATATTTACAGAAGCCGATCCACCATCCACTGATTTTTTCGGCAAGGTTTGTGTTGATTGGGAAAACGCAGCTTTTGATTTTGAGTCTTTGGGAACGCGAGTTTGCAGCGTTCGAACCTCGGTTGTACTTTCGACTCAAGGTGGAATGCTGAAGGAACTCCTACCGATTACAAAACTGAATTTGCTTTCCCCTTTGGGGACAGGGAAGCAAATTCTTCCCTGGATTCATGTCGACGATTTGGTGAATATGTATATTTATCTTTTGGAAAACAAAGAATTATCGGGTGCTTTTAATGCAGCTGCTCCTCAAGTAGTTAATCAGAAAGAATTCACAAAAACCTGGGCGGAATCACTTCATAAAAAAGTTATTTTACCGCATGTCCCTTCGTTTGGATTGAAATTATTTTTCGGAGAAATGGCTTCGATTTTAGTAAAAGGAAGTGCGATATCATCCAATAAAATTCAAAAATCAGGATTTACATTTCAATTTAATGATTTGAAAAAGGCTTTGAAAGACTTGATAGAAAGAAATCAGTAAAATTATTTTGTCGAAATGGAATGAAAATTTAAAATTAGAATTCCAAAGAATCCTCACTTTAGTTTTCTTAAATCAAAGCGTGAATGGTATCTTTGCACCCAAATTTTATAAAATGAGCGGATTAATAGAAGAATTACAATGGCGCGGTCTGATTCATAACATCATGCCTGGAACGGAGGAGTTACTTGAAAAAGAGATGACGACGGGTTATTGTGGATTTGATCCGACCGCAGATTCTTTGCATGTTGGAAGTTTGGTTCCTATTTTATTATTGATGCACTTACAACGGCATGGTCATCGTCCCATGGCTTTGGTTGGTGGTGCAACAGGAATGATTGGGGATCCTACGGGGAAATCCGCAGAGCGAAATTTGTTGGACGAAAAGACCTTGGATTTTTATGTGGCCGGAATCCGTTCCCAGTTGGAGCGCTTTTTAGATTTCGATCAATCCAAGCCGAATGCTGCTGTGATGGTTAATAATTACGACTGGATGAAGGATTTTTCTTTCCTTGATTTTGTTCGAAATGTTGGAAAACACATCACTGTAAATTACATGATGGCCAAAGATTCAGTAAAGAGTCGATTGAGTTCGGAATCAAATGTAGGAATGTCCTTTACGGAGTTTACGTATCAATTAATCCAAGGGTATGATTATCTCCATCTTTACAGAGAATACGGTGCAAAACTTCAGTTTGGCGGTTCGGATCAGTGGGGAAATATTACGACAGGTTCAGAATTAATTCGAAGAATTGCACAAGGAGAAGCGTTTGCTTTTACCTGTCCATTGACTACAAAAGCAGATGGAAATAAATTCGGGAAGAGTGAAGGAGGTGAAAATGTGTGGTTGGATAAAAATCGAACGTCTCCCTACAAATTCTATCAGTTTTGGTTGAATCAATCAGACGACGATTCCGAGAGATATATAAAAATCTATACGTTTTACAGTCAACAAGAAATCGTGGATTTAGTGGCAAAACACAGGGAAGCGCCTCATATGAGATTGCTTCAGAAAACGCTTGCTGCAAGTGTAACTGCGTTGGTGCACGGACAAGAAGAATTAGACAATGCAATCAAAGCATCGGAGGTTCTTTTTGGCAACTCAACGACAGAAGATTTAATGGCATTGAATGCATCTACTTTTCTTGCCGTATTTGAAGGTGTTCCTCAAGCTACCCTTTCTAAGTCAGAGTTGACTGAAGGTATAAATATCATTGAAGCTTTGACTGAGAAATCGAATTTCTTAAGTTCAAAAAGTGAAGCAAGAAGGGACTTAAAAGCGAATGCTATTTCTGTAAATAAAGAAAAAGTGGCGGATACGTATAATCTAACCGAAAAGGATTTGATTGCTGATAATTATATTCTTCTTCAGAAAGGAAAGAAAAACTACTTTATTTTGATTGTAGAATAAATCGAACTAAAAATTATATCACAAAATCCGTCCCGTTAGTAAATCGAGACGGATTTTTCAATTTATAGATTGTTTTATTTATTAAGACTGTGTACGCAATTTATTTTTTTCCACATTCTCATTCAATTGAATTTCGTTGGTCGTCATTTTCAAATTTCCATTATACTTCCCTCCCATTTCAACTGAGAAACGATTGACTAACATATTTCCATCGATGCGTCCCGTTTCGTTGATATAGAAATCTTCGCATTCCAAATCACCATTTAGCTTTCCATAAATCACGACTTCATTGCTTTTGACAGAACCAATTACTTCGGCCTTTTCACCCAGGATTACTCCTTTATTCAGGTCGACATTTCCTTCGACACGATCGTCGATTCGGATGGCTCCTTCACCAATAACATCTCCTTTAATTAGGATTCCGTCTGCGATGACGGTATCAATGGGTAGATTGTTAAAATTCTTTGTTTTATTTTTAGTGGTAGATTTATTGAACATACTTATAGATTTAAAAAGTCTTGTGGAATAATTTTCTCATTGTTATTAATAATTTCATAATGCAAATGAGGACCTGTACTTCTTCCAGTACTTCCTAATTCACCTACGATATGCCCCAACTCAATGTGTTGATTTTCTTTTACATTTATTTTTGAAAGATGGCCATATAAAGTTTGAAGCTGGTTTTCACGCTGAATAATCACACAACTTCCGTATCCGCCTCACACCTGCAAACACCACTTTGCCATCGGCTGTGGATTGTATGGGCGCTCCTGTATTTCCACGGAAGTCAATTCCTTTGTGTCCTTCAATATTTCCCCCTCCAAAAGGATTGCGTCTATAACCAAATTGCGAAGTTTGATCTCCGTCATGCGGCTTTCCGATGGGTGTATTTCGAATTAAATCTTCCAATTTCAATAGGTCATTTGCATAAAACTCTGCAATCTCATTGGTTTCCGTTACATCGAAATCATTTGGACCTCCAGCATTTTCTAATTCTATGGGTGCCAAACCACGTTTCACCATGAAGGTATTGATTCGTTCCATGCTTTGGTCTATCGATTGAAAAGATTGCTTTGCTTTTTTAATGTCGATAGCATTTTTAATATGATTGGCTCGGGTTAATTTCTCTTTGTAAATTACGGAATAATATTGACTGGTATTTTCATAAATAAAAAACCCAATAATTAGTCCCAGAATTCCAAAAAGTAGAACTGCAGACACCAGATATTTCTTCCAATGCAATAAAATAGAAGTTGGAATTTGAATTGTTTTCTTATCCTTACCGTCTGAATTCACAAACAGTATGGAAGTTTTGCGCTTTAACATGTTCTCAATAGTGTTAAAAAGACCTCTAATTTAATGTAAACTTCTACTATCGACAAGCTTTTAACAAAACTTTACAATAAAAAAAGCCCCAGTTTCCCGAGGCTTTTCTATTCTAAAGTTATACGAATTATTACTTTTTAATAATCTTAAAGGTTTCCACCTGTCCGTCTTCCAAAGTAACTCTGAATACATACGTTCCAGTGGTCAATGCGTTCACATTGATTTGTCCGTTTAGAACTTTTGCATTTGAAATTACTTTTTGTCCAGTCAAGTTAAATGCCTCTACGGATTTCACTGCTTTCTCTGTTTTGATGTTCAACACATCTTTCACAGGGTTTGGATAGTAAGCAAAGTCGAATGAAGTCATATCGCTCACGCCCAATGTATCACACTGACCTGAGAAGCTATAAACTCCTTCTTGTGTATTGTCAGGTGTAGTCCATCCATCAGTTAGATTGAACTGAGCCATCGGCTGTCCTTCTAAACCTTCTCCAGCTGTGTATAACCAGAATACTGTCTGCTGATTCGTAGCTGTACCCATACTGATTTCAACCCAGTATCTCGTTTCACTTCCCGAATCACCATTGAAGGTATACGGTGTCATAGCAAGTTCTGTTTCAAAAACATAAGCAACTGGATTAACCCATACGCCTGAACTCAAAATAGTTGGAACTACCGTTTCATCGCCCATTTCAATTCCTGGGAATCCGTTATCATCTTCGTAATAAACTACATGAGCTGTAACCGGCGCATCTTCAGGTGCAAAGGTTAAGAATGGAACTTTTATGGTATGAAGTGTAAATACTTCTCCAGCGGGAATAACTAAATCCACTGCACTCTTATATTCGGAATCAACACTTGATCCTGACCCTCCATTTCCGTCTCCGGATGTTGCATGCTCAAATGTACAGTCTTCTGGCTCAGGTTCACCTCCAATTACACTACAGTTAGCGTGGAAGGTATAAACACCTTCGTTTGCATTTTCTACAATAAATCCTGTACCGTCATCGTAAGCCAATCCAGAACCCACAACACCTGTTGATGCGTATTCCCAGAAGACATTACTTCCATCGGATGCAGACAAAGAAACACCTATCCAGTATTTTATTGGATTGTTTTCGTCTCCATTTAGAGCAAAATCATTGATGTCAATTTCAACATCCCACGCTTCGAATCCAAAAGCAGTTCCAATTGAAGTTTGAGAAGTAGGTACGATTCCACTTTGTGTATCAAGAACATCTCCAGGCATGCCTCCATTGTCTTTGTAAATAATTACATCCACATTGTTAGTAGTTACTCCTGAACCTGCTCCACCTACAAAAGCATTGATGTTAATTTTCTCTAATGTCATATTTTGACCTGCTGTAACGACAATATCGTTAGCAACTATACGACCTAGTTCTTTCGTAAAACTTTTACCATCTTCAAAAGTTCCTGTCGTGGCTAAACTACAGTCATCACCTGGCTCAGGTTCACCGCCATCGTCACAACTATACGTTCTAAAGGTATAATCGTAATCAGGGAAAGGGCCATAGTCATTGGCATGAGCCATTCCACCTGAATACGGATTGTTTAAAGCTCCCGCAACACATGGTAAACTCATATCTCCATCAATAACGATGAAATAGGTATCTCCCACGGTTACACTTACAACAGAATCCCAATAAACATCGGCCCATTCGGTTCCGTCGGTTTGGGTTGTTTTTGTTGCAAGCATCACTCCACCCGCATTTGGAAGGCCATCCCATAGAGAAAGGGTCACATCCAAACCAGTCGAAGAATCTCTGAATTTAATTCCAGCTCCTGCAGCTTCTGATTCTTGAGCTGTATAAGATTGAGCTAAACCTCCTTGAGAGAAATTAGCCATACATGTATTATCAATGTCTTGATTTACTTCAAGAATTGGAGTTGTACAACCACCTCCTGGCTGACCGCCACCTTCAGTTACCGTAATGGTATAATCTTCGGCTTGCCCAAAAGTAGAACCACCCGTACATCCATCGTTTGGATTTGGAACTACGTTTTGGAATCGTTTGATGATACGCATACGTTTATTTCCTACAGTAGCATCCGAGGGAACAACAATGGTTCCGATTGCTTGTTTTCCGTCGCTACCTGTAGAATTTACAAGTGTACCTCCAAAGAAGTATTCTCCTGCATCCGTAAAATCACCATCATTATTCCAATCCACATAAACGTGAACGGAAGTGGTAAAGTTCCCGGATGTATTTCCTTCTACTTTCAATTCATAAGAAGAACCTTGAGTCATGTGTCCTATCACCGACGTAAAGTCTTCGTGTCTTGGAGCAGAACTTTGATTTGGACTTGCGTTGTCAATATCTGCAACGATTACACGTGTGATAGGTTCAACGGAAGAAAGACCACTCACTTCACAATAAGGTGCTGGGAATGGACCGCCAGCTACTTCATCTCCATAGATTTGGAAAGGAAGTCCTTGAGGCGTGTTTGTTCCTGAATCAACTAAAGGATCGTATGTTCCTGTAAATTGCAAAGCATTTCCGGTTGTGGATTGCCCAGTTATAGTAATAGGTGGAGCCCAAGGTCCGGAAGCTACAGTACCTTCTAGGGTATATTCAATCCAATACGTACCTGGCATAAGCGATAAACCAGGCGTATTTCCTCGTACCGTCTGTATCCTTCTTGATGTATCACCAGGAGCGCTTTCTAATTGTCTGAAACCACCTGATAGTACTGCAGACTCTAAACGATTTGTTGTGAAATCTCCCCAAACTACCGTTCCACCTGATGAAGGGTTTCCGTTCCAGATTTTAATGTAAATACCAGTAATAGTCGCTGCATTTGCGCCTGTTTGATATACAAATGCATTGATGTAATCAATCGTTGATTCATTTGTTAACGTAAAATCATCAGCAATACTGTATGAATTCACTTTAGCAATATTAAAACCATAGGAGTCCATGCCAAGCGATGCGTCTTGTAGCATGCTTACTTGCGGAGGCCCCGCAATGTTAAATACGGAGCCATTATCGTAAAGCAAACTTTGTGCTTTTACCGACAATCCTCCAACGAGAAAAATGGACATTGCATATAGCAACCATCCAAAAGAAAATAAATTGTTTTTCATACTAGTTGAATTTTTTAATTGAGTGAAGTAAAGATATATGATATATATCACTTATTCAAATTAATTTGTATTATTTCTGAAAATAACGAGTAGCGTATATATAAACAAAAAAAGCCCCGGTTTCCCGAAGCTTTTCTATTTTAAAGTTACACTAAATTTTTACTTTTTAATGATCTTAAAGGTTTCAACCTGTCCTTCTTCCAAAGTAACTCTGAATACATACGTTCCTGAAGTCAATGCATTTACATTGATTTGTCCGTTAAGAACTTTTGCATCTGAAATTACTTTTTGTCCTGTCAAGTTAAATGCCTCAACCGATTTCACCGATTTCTTTGATTGGATGTTTAATACATCTCTCACAGGGTTTGGATAATAGCTAAAGTCGAAAGAATTCATATCACTTACACCTAATTCTTCACAAATCATGGCATAAACCAACTCGTCGGGAGAACCATCTACCCAGTCTCCACCTGTACTGTCGTTATTAAATACTAAACCAGATCCAAGTGTAGTTCCTGTTCGTGCTTCCCACGCAAATCCATCGGTCTCAACTTCCATCCAATAGGTAGAGTTCGCTGCAAAAACCACAGGTGTATCAAATTTAACGGTGTATTTATAAACATCATACCCAAATGCATTACCTACTAATTCGGAGACTAAAACAGAACCATTTGCTGTACTAGACTGCGCACCTGGTAATCCTCCCGCATCATCATAAAATACAAAGGAAAAGTTTAAATCTGTAACACCGTCGGTGAAAATATTCAAATCAACACCGTAAACAGTGAATCCATTGTCTCCTACTATTACATCAACAGCTAAGCTTTGGTTGGTATCACCTCCAAAGAATAATCCGTTTTCTAAGTTGTTTGAAGGTACATTTTGATCCTCACATGTATAAGCTGGTGGTGGTGGTGGAGTGTCTGAACAATTCAAATCAGAGAAAGTTGCTGTAGTTCCTCCAGGAAGTAATCCCGAAACAATAACACCATTTTCATTTGATACTGAATAATTCGGAGTATTGTCTCCAAACATACCGTCTGAGGAAATAAAGAATTCTAAAGGCCCATTTGCATTCACCGTTTGTGTGTCAGAATAAGGAATACCTGAATAATTTCCGCCCGATAACAATATGTCGCCGTCAGAATCTCTCAATTCCCATGTAACTTCGTCTCCAAATGTAGTATCACTTGAAACCGTTACAGTCCAATCACAACCATCCTCACTTACAGCATCACAATCCCCTGCTACGAAGAAAACCATTTGGAAACCATTTGCATCTGGCGCCCATGTTATACCATCATCTGTACTTCTTTGTGCGATTGCTCCATTTGTTCCAGTTGAAGTAGCTAACCACCAAACAGTTTCATTACTAGCCGTAGACATTTTTGGCTCGATCCAATAGGTTCCTTCTGTATAAACAAGAGGCGTCGCTAGATCAAACGTTAAATGATGAATTGGATCACCAAATGCTTCACCGTACGCAATTGAACTCGTTGGAGCCATAGTTACTACATCTAAGATTGCCCCTGGCGTACCTGCGTTGTCCTCTCTAATATTAATTACAGCATTATTTGGAACGTTTTGTTGGTTTACATCAATGGTAATTTGTCTCAATGTAAATTCAATTCCTGGCTCAACTGTAAAGTCATCTGCAGTTCTGAAAGCATTCGAAGCGTCGATGTTGTACGAATTATCAAAGGAAGACGTAATTCCATCTCCTTGGAAACAATCGAAATCGGGCTCTTCAATGATAATTGGATCACCACATTGTACGATTCGAGATCGCAATCCAGATGTTGCATAATTACATTCATCGTCTAAGTGTAAATAGAATCGAACTACTTCAGTGTTTGCAGCTGTCCATACCAATGGAGATACTCCTGCAGCATAAACTTCTGTTCCTGCTTCGTTTGAAATTGTAACATAATCTGTGGCAATTGAACTTGAGAATGTATATTCGGTTCCTGCAGTAAGATTAACTTTGGAAAATTCTCCCGTCCAACCTAAAGAAGTGATTTCTTCGGGCGTACCTACGCAAGAAGGCGTAAATGTAGCGGATGGATATTGACCATTTGGTGCTTCTAAACATCCCTCCGGTTCATCAATTTCTCCATAAACTATAATCGTATAGTCTTCAATTTGACCAAAGGAATACGATCCACATGGATTCGTTGGAGAAGAACTAAAGTTCTTGATCACTCTCATCCGAGTAGAACCTTCAGTTGCACCTGCAGGAACTGCAATCGATCCCAAAGCTTGTTTTCCATCTGTCCCTGTTGAATTCACAATCGTTCCGATTGGATACATTTCAGTTGCTTCAAAAGTTCCGTTTTGATTCCAGTCAATCCAAACTGTAAATGCATTTGTATAGTTCCCTCCAGTAAATCCTTCAAGAGCTATGTCATACGTTTCACCCAATTCAACATTTCCTTCGACAGAAGTGAAGTTCTCATGCTTAATTGTACTATTTACAGGGGATGAGTTATCGATAT
>Ga0172382_10001857_pt1 | contig 36599 bp, 36 predicted proteins | sample Leawel138RmetaG_FD_122245 | JGI IMG/M metagenome (GOLD analysis project Ga0172382, IMG submission 122245) | Leachate microbial communities from a municipal landfill in Southern Ontario, Canada - Leachate well 138R metaG | ecosystem: Engineered > Solid waste > Landfill > Unclassified | place... | reverse complement strand
ACCATGAGCTCGTTTGCCTCGGTCTTTCATGCGTTGTATGCGGCCGGCGGGATCAACGATATCGGCTGCCTGCGTAGCGTAAAGGTATTCCGGGGCGGTAAACTGTACCGCGAAATTGACGTATACGATTACTTGTTGCACGGCGACAGCAGCGGCGATATTGTGCTGCGTGAAAACGATATAGTAAAAGTAGAGCCGTACAGTGCACAGGTGCGTATTAGCGGCCAGATAAAACGGCCCATGATTTACCAGATGAAAGAAGGGGAACGGCTGGAGCAACTGATTGCGTATGCCGGGGGCTTTACCGGCGATGCGTACAAAAAGAACGTACAGCTTACGCGTATGGGTGCTACGCAGCGCAAGGTCTATACGGTAGAAGCAGACCAATACCCCGGTTTTACCTTGCAAGACGGGGACAGCGTGCAGGTAGGCAGTATTCTGGACAGGTACGAAAACTTAGTCGAAATTTCCGGAGCGGTATTCCGTCCGGGCACTTATGCCCTGGATAATCGTACGCAGACGCTCAAAGAGCTGGTGGCTCTTGCTGAAGGACCCCGGGAAGATGCATTTTTGGGAAGGGTTGTCCTGAACCGGGAAAACCCCGACCTTTCACGCACGGTAGAGTCGGTGGATTTGGGACGGCTGCTGGCCGGGGAGGTTTCTGATATTGCCCTCCAACGGAACGACCACGTATATGTGATGTCGGAAGATTCGCTGCGGCAGGATTATACCGTGACGCTGGTGGGGGAAGTGCTGCACCCGGGCACGTATCCCTTTGCCACCAATATGAGCATCGAAGACCTGATTATTACGGGAGGCGGGTTGAAAGAATCGGCCTCGCTCATGAAGGTAGATGTGGCCCGCAGGCCACGGGATCCTATGAGTACCCAAGAATCGCAGGCCCTTAGTGAAATACATACGTTCTCTATAGAAAACGGACTGGTCATTACCTCCACCAAAGACTTTCTGCTGCAACCTTTTGATGTAGTTACCGTGCACCAATCGCCGGGGTATGAAGTGCAGGAATTTGTCACGTTGCGCGGGGAAGTGACGTTCCCGGGCAATTTTGCCAAAAAAGACAGGAACGAGCCCCTCTCTTCTTTTATCCGCCGTGCCGGCGGGGTGACGTCGGGCGCGTACCTGAAAGGGGCTACGCTACTGCGCCGGATGGATGAGCGGGAGCAAGCCATGGCAGAAGCCACCCAGCGGCTGAGTATGTACCAAGGCAAAGATTCTATTGTGGTGGACAGTATTGATATGGCCAGACGCAGTTATTACGTGGGTATTGACCTGGAAAAAATCCTGGCACAGCCCGGCAAAAACGGAGACCTGGTATTGCGGGAAGGTGACGTGCTGCATATTCCTGTCATGAATAACGTGGTCAAGATTTCGGGAGGGGTTATGTACCCCAATGCCGTGGCCTATAAGCAAGGCATGAGTATGAACGACTACATTGACAACGCAGGCGGTTTTGCTGCGAGGGCGCGGCGTCATAAAGTGTATGTGGTGTATATGAACCAGACTGTTGCTAAAGGACGCGGAGCAAAAATTGAACCGGGCTGCGAAATTGTGGTGCCGGTGAAGCCGGAAAGTACCCGGGTATCGTGGGGAGAGGTAGCCAGTGCCACCACCTCTGTTTTGTCGCTGGTATCTATGACCGTTGTTATTTTAATGAATCTTAGTCGGTTGAATTAATATACTGCAGATAATGGAGAAAGAAGAAGATACTATTGATCTGGTTGCCTTGTTGCGTAAGGTTTGGGTACAACGCAAAACGGTTCTGGTTATTACCGGGTCCTTTATGGTATTGGGGCTGCTAGTGGCATTACTGACCCCCAACCAATATACGGCCCGCTGTACGCTCGTTCCACAAACAGGACAACAAAGCTCCGGAGGCAGTTTGAGCGGGTTGGCGGCGATGGCGGGTATTAATCTGGGAAGCGTTACTTCCGGGGAAGTACTTTCCCCCAACGTATATCCTAATATCATTAAGAACGCAGCATTTCAGAAAGACCTGATCCACAGCTTGTATGTATTTGAAAACGTAGAAGAACCGGTTACGTATTACGAATACGCCACCGACCCTAAGTACGGGAAGTTTAACTTATTGGGCGTACTTAAGAAATATACGATCGGGTTGCCGGGCACTATTATAGGGGCCATACGCGGGGAACCGGAAGACGAACCCATGCGCGAAATAGATGGGGTTTCGGGTACAGAACCCATGCTGCACTTGACATTTAAAGAAGAACAAGTCCTGAAAGATTTGTACAAGGCTTTTACGCTCAGTTTGAATCAGAAAGAAGGGTATGTGCAGTTGTCCACCACCCTGCGGGACCCCTACCTGGCAGCACAAATCACCAGCAAAGCCCAGCATTTGCTGCAAGAGTATTTAACGGGTTTTAAGTTGCAAAAAGTACAGGCGAATCTGGAATTCGTAGAAGCTACGTACGAGGAAGCCAAGGCCAACTTTGAAGCCAAACAGGAAGAACTGGCCCGTTTCCGCGATGCCAACGTAAACCTGACCTCGGCCGTTGCCAAGACGCGGGAAGAAAAACTGCAATCGGAATATTCGCTACTGCTGAGCGTTTACACAGAACTGGCCAAACAAAAAGAACAGGCCAAAATTGCCGTTACAGAAACCACACCCATCCTTACCGTTATAGAACCGGTAGTGGTGCCCGTAGAAAAGTCCAAACCTGCCCGTGCTAAAATGCTTATTATTTATACTTTTCTGGGATTGGTTGTGGGAATAGGGTGGGTATTGGGATGGCCGGCAGTGAAAGATGCTTTTAAAAAATAGATCTATACCATGACAAAGACAATTATCATTACAGGAGGGGCGGGTTTTATTGGCTCCCATGTAGTCCGCCGGTTTGTGAAAGAGTATCCCCAGTACCGTATTGTGAATGCAGATGCGCTTACGTATGCGGGTAATCTGGAAAATATTGCCGATATAGCTAATGAAGACAACTATGTTTTTGAAAAAATAGACATTGTGGACAGCCATGCTGTGAACAAATTGTTTGATACGTACCAACCCCATGGGGTAATACATCTGGCGGCAGAATCGCATGTGGACCGTTCCATTACCAATCCGGTCGCCTTTGTGATGACTAACGTAATAGGTACAGTCAATTTGCTGAATGCAGCCAGAAACCTTTGGGCAGGCAATTATGAAGGTAAACGCTTTTTGCACGTTTCTACAGACGAGGTTTATGGAGCGTTAGGCAGCACAGGTTTCTTTTATGAGGACACATCGTACGACCCACATTCGCCTTACTCTGCTTCTAAAGCATCGTCGGACCATTTTGTACGTGCTTATGCAGATACATATGGCCTTCCGGTTACCGTTACCAATTGTTCCAACAATTACGGGCCCAACCAATTCCCGGAAAAACTTATTCCGCTCTGTATCCATAATATTATCAACAACAAACCGCTCCCCATCTACGGGAACGGAAAATATACGCGTGACTGGCTCTATGTTATAGACCATGCCCGTGCCATAGACCTGGTGTTCCACAAAGCTGAAAACCGTGAAACGTACAATATAGGAGGGTTTAATGAGTGGCAAAATATAAACTTGGTTAAGGAGTTGTGCCGGCAGATGGATACGAAGCTTGGACGTTCCGGCGGTACCTCTGAAAAACTGATTACCTACGTTAAGGACCGTCCGGGGCACGATTTGCGTTACGCCATAGATGCTACAAAAATTCAGAAAGAATTGGGATGGGAACCGAGTGTGACGTTTGAACAAGGATTGGCTTTGACCATAGACTGGTACCTTACCAACAAAGAGTGGTTAGATAATGTAACAAGTGGTGGGTACCAAAAATACTACAAAGAGTTTTACGGAAGTAAATAAAAAAACATGAAAGGAATTATTCTGGCGGGAGGTGCAGGAACACGTTTGCATCCTTCCACTAAAGTGGTTAGTAAACAATTGCTACCTATTTATGACAAGCCCATGATCTACTACCCGCTCTCTGTATTGATGCTGGTGGGTATAAGAGAAATACTTATTATATCAACCCCTCACGATTTACCCAGTTTTGAAAGATTGTTTGGGGATGGAAGTCATTTGGGATTGCAGCTGAGTTATAAAGAACAACCATCCCCGGACGGTTTGGCTCAAGCATTTATTTTGGGTGAGGAATTTATTGGTAAAGATAACGTTTGTTTGATTTTGGGAGACAATATATTTTACGGAGCCGGTTTACAAAACCTGTTGCTTACTAGTGTAGAAAATGTTAATAAAGAAAATAAAGCAGTAATATTTGGCTATTATGTTGATGATCCTGAGCGGTATGGAGTAGCGGAGGTGGATCAGAACGGCAATGTGTTAAGTCTTGAAGAAAAGCCCAAAGAACCTAAAAGCAATTATGCTGTCGTAGGTCTTTACTTTTATCCAAATTCTGTGGTAGAAATTGCCAAGGAAGTGAAACCTTCGGCTAGAGGTGAATTGGAAATTACCTCTGTAAACCAGGAGTATTTAAACCGCAGACAATTAAAATTACAAACCCTTAGCCGGGGGTATGCCTGGCTGGATACAGGTACACATGAAGCTATGAGCGAAGCCACGGAGTTTGTAAAAGCGGTAGAGAAAAGAACCAGTTTAAAGATAGCCTGTATTGAAGAAATTGCTTACAAAATGGGATTTATTTCAAAGAAGCAATTGTCAGCTGTAGCTGAGGAGCTTGGAAAGAGTTCTTATGCGGAATATTTAAAGAAACTATAACAACCTGAAATGGAGCAAGCTACAATTATTCAATTACCCAAATTTGAAGATTTACGCGGCAACCTCTCATTCATTGAGGAATTCAAACATATTCCCTTTAAAATAGAGCGTACCTATTGGATATATGATGTGCCGGGTGGCGAGATTCGTGGCGGTCATGCATTTAAAGAGCAACAAGAGCTTATAGTGGCCCTTTCCGGTAGTTTTGACGTAGTTGTTGATGATGGAATAAAAAAGCAAACATTCTCTTTGAATAGGTCTTATTATGGATTGTATGTACCTAAAGGCCTTTGGAGGCAAATGCAGAATTTTTCTACCAATAGTTTGGCTTTAGTTCTGAGTTCTACTAAATTTAACGAAGATGATTATATACGTGTATATGACGAGTTCTTAAAATTTAGAAGGATATGAAAAAATCAAGCGTATATGATTGTGCTGTATTGCCTTTAAAGAAGATACATAACCTTGCCGGTAATATCACTATAGTGGAAGGAGAAACACATCTACCTTTTGACATTAAACGCATTTACTATCTATACGATATTCCTTCAGGAGAAGATAGAGGTGGTCATGCGCATAAAGAACTGCGCCAACTTATCGTTGCAGCATCAGGCAGTTTTGATGTTTTGTTGGATGATGGTGTCAATAAAAAAATGGTAACACTCAATCGTCCGGATTACGGTTTGTTGGTAGTGCCAGGAATATGGCGAGAATTAATGGAGTTTTCATCCGGGGCTATCTGTTTAGTGTTAGCTTCTCATGTGTATGATGAGGGGGATTATATAAGAGATTACAAAGACTTTATAAGTTACAATAAATGAATATAAAAGAAAATTACTTAATTGAAAAGTATGGATTAAAGGTAAGGTATGTTCAAGAATATGATGCAGAAAGAATATTAAAACTTAGGGTTGATGAAAAACTCTCAAAGCATTTACATAAAACTGAAAATGATATAGATAAACAATTAGCCTACATAAGAAACTATAAACTTAAAGAATATAAAAAAGAAGAATTTTATTTTGCCTTTGTTTTAGAAGAGAGTCTGTATCCAATAGGCTTCTATAGAATTCATGATATAAACTATAATGCTAAAACTTTTACAATTGGGAGTTGGATCTTCGAACAAAATTGTGGCATTTATCCAGTTTTAGCAGATATTCTGTTAAAAGAATATGGGTTCGAATATTTAAACCTTGAATTTTGTTACTTTGATGTAAGAAAGATGAATAAAAGTGTGTTGAAATATCATTCTTATTTTTCTCCAATAAAAATTAATGAGGATAGAGATAATGTTTATTTTTGTTTGAAAAAATGTGATTTTATCAATGTGAAAGAAAATATCTTAGGATTATTATTATAATAATACTTATTATGGAAAAATTTATTAAAAATTTTGCTAATCAATTTGACGATACTGAGATTTCAGAATTTAAGCCTGAAACCAATTTCAGAGACTTAGAAGAGTGGTCTTCACTTACTGCTTTAGCAGTTTTGAATATGATAGAGAAAAAATATAATATAATCATCAAAGCTGATGAAATGAAAAAGGCAAATACTATACAGGAGTTGTTTGATTTGTTACAATTAAAAATAAAATAACATCCTCATTAATACTGCATTATGGAAAGTCTGTTTTTTCTTAATAATAAAACTATTCTTGTTACAGGTGCTTCATCCGGTATTGGGAGATCAATCGCAATTACTTGTTCACAAATGGGAGCAAAGGTTTTCATAACAGGAAGAAATGAAAAAAGACTGACTCAGACTTATATTGATTTGGAAGGGAATGGTCACAAAAAAATTATTGCTGATTTAACGGATTTAACTCAATTAAAAAATGTAGTTGAACAACTTCCTAAGTTGGATGGAGTTGTTAGTAATGCAGGTATTGTGAAGTCATTAATAACACAATCAAGTGAACCGGAAGATGTATATGATATTTTTAAGATAAATACATTTGTCCCGATTCATTTTATTCAAATGTTGTTGCAAAACAAAAAATTGAATAAAAAAGCATCCCTAGTATTTATTTCTTCTGTTTCTGGTGTTTATTGTGGGGCTATTGGTGGTAGTTTATATGGATCATCAAAAGCTGCTTTAGATGGATTTTCAAAAGCATTAGCACTGGAGGTTGCACCACGTGGAATCAGAGTGAATACAATCAACCCCGGGATGGTAGATACTGGAATTTTTGATAAAACTTCATTATCGCAAGAACAATTTGATGAGGATGTACGTAATTATCCATTAAAACGTTATGGAAAACCTGAGGATGTGGCGTATGCAGCAGTATACCTTTTGTCTGATGCTGCAGAATGGGTAACAGGAACAAGTTTATTAATTGATGGCGGTTATACTTTAAAATAACAACTATGAGTGCATATTTAAAAGCAATATCGTATTATTTACCAGAGAAAATTATTACGAATGAAGATTTAGCAAAAGAATTTCCTGAGTGGACAGCAGACAAGATTACCGTAAAAATTGGAGTTACTGAAAGGCATGTGGTAACAGATAAAGAGACAGCAGTAGATTTAGCAGTAAATGCAGCTGAGAAACTTTTCTTTGAGCATAAAATTGATAGAAAATCGATTGATTTTATTTTATTTTGCACACAAAGTCCAGATTATTTTTTACCAGCCTCGGCATGTATTATTCAGGATAAATTAAATATTCCGACTTCATGTGGAGCTTTGGACTTTAACCAAGGTTGTTCAGGTTTTGTTTTTGGCTTGTCAGTTGCAAAGGGGCTTGTTGTTGCTGGTATTGCATCTAATGTACTTTTATTAACTTCTGAAACATACACGAAACACATTCATCCCAAAGATAAAAGTAATAGAACGATTTTCGGTGATGCTGCTGCAGCAACATTAATATCGACAGAAGGTTTTGCCGAAATTGGGAATTTTGATTTTGGAACGGACGGCAGTGGTGCAAAGAATTTAATAGTAAAAACTGGCGGAATGAGATATAAGTTCCCAGTTGATGATATTACATATGATAATGATGGAAATCCATTATCAAGTGATTATTTATATATGAACGGAGGTGAAATCTTCAATTTCACTGCTGATGCTGTTCCTGTTTTAGTCAACAATGTGCTAAAAAATAATGATTTGGCAGATAATGATATAAGTCTCTATGTTTTTCATCAAGCTAATAAATACATGATTAATTATCTTAGAAAACTGATTGGTATTGATAAGGATAAATTTTACATATATATGTCAAAAGTAGGTAATACTGTTTCCTCGACAATACCTATTGCTTTATATGAGGCAAATAAAGAAAACCTGCTTACAGGAAATGTATTAATTGCCGGTTTTGGAGTGGGGTATTCCTGGGGTGGAACAATACTATCGTTTTTTGCATAAAATCCAGTTTAGAATGATAAAATTTCTCGACCTTCAAAAAATCAACGTTCAATATGCTGATGAACTAAAACAGGCAACGACAGAGGTAATTGATTCGGGTTGGTACTTATTAGGTGAACGACTTCATAGCTTTGAAACCAACTTGGCAAACTATATTGGCTTGAAACATGCAGTTGGAGTGGCTAACGGATTGGATGCGCTCAGGCTTATATTAAAAGCTTATATTCAACTTGGTGTAATGCAGGAGGGGGATGAAGTAATTGTTCCGGCCAACACCTATATTGCCAGTATCCTGGCAATTACTGATAATCGATTAAAACCTATTTTGGTTGAACCTGATATAAATACTTATAATCTGGACTTATCATTAGTAGAGCGTCATATTACAAAGAAGACAAAGGCTATTATGGTTGTTCATTTGTATGGGCGTGTATGCTGGAGTAAAGAGCTGGTTGAATTGGCAAAAAAACACAACTTGAAAATTATAGAGGATAATGCTCAGGCGATTGGGGCTGAATGGAATGGAATTAAATCCGGGAATTTAGGTGATGCTGCCGGGTTATCTTTTTATCCGGGGAAAAATTTGGGGGCATTAGGCGATGCCGGGGCAGTAACAACCAATGATTCTCAATTGGCAGATATGGTTCGTGCTCTTGGCAATTATGGAAGTGTTGAAAAGTACATTACCCCTTATCAAGGACTAAACTCTCGTCTTGATGAGATTCAAGCAGCGATTTTGGATGTAAAATTAAAATATATTGATGCTGAGAATCAGAGGAGAAGAGAGATAGCTAAACGTTATATTTCAGAGATTAAGAATCCAAATATTATTTTACCACAAATACCTGTAAACGAAAAGGAACATGTTTGGCACCTATTTGTAATTCGCACTACTCAAAGAAATCAATTACAGCAATATTTAGCAGAGAAAGGCATGCAAACACTTATTCATTATCCCATTCCACCACATAAGCAAGGGGCATATAAGGAATGGAATGAAATGAGATTTTCGATTACGGAAAAAATTCATAAGGAAGTGTTGAGCTTACCGATGAGTCCGGTTTTAAATGGTAGTGAAATAGATTTTTTATTAAAGAACATTAACAGTTTTCAGTAAATAATGAAACAAAGCGTTGGACTGGTTATTCTGCAAATTTTCGGAATAATTCTTGGACTCGTTTCTGTTTTTTTTGTTGCGGGCAGTTTACCAGCTGAAGAATATGCATTAGTAGGAGTTTATAATGTTATTTCAACTATAGTAGTAGTCTTTTCAAACACCGGTTTTGAAACTTATGCTATAAGAAATGTGTTAGATTGGAAAGAAAAAGGTAATACTGCTAAAATAAAATTAATAGTTACGCAGTCAATTACTTATCGAACACTAGCAGCTATTATTGCTTTTATTCCAATTATAGGTTATGCGGCATTTATCTCGTCAAATAAGTTTGACGGGAACTATTTTTGGCTATTTTTTGTAATGGGAGTAACAAGCATTGCTAAAGCAAGCAATGATGCCATTGTCTTAATTTTAAAATCATTCAATAAATATTTGATTGCCGCATTAGTTTCATATTCCATAAGTTCATTTGGAAAATTATTTGCATTACTACTTTTTACTAAATATGGCTTTACGGCTTATATCTACACGGTAATGTTCACACCATTAGTTGTGACCATACCTGTTATTTATTTACTTCGCAAGTATATTAGTTTCAAGGGTGTTTTTAAGATATACAATTTGAGGAACGGATTTATTAAATCTAAATCATTTGCAATAGCATCTTATGTCTCTTATGCCTTTAATTTTTTAGATCAGCTCCTCGTTTCAATTTTTTTAAGTGCTGAAATTCTAGGTTCTTTTACAATAGCTAAAAACATTTTATCAATTGCACGGACTTTTATAGAAAATATTTTTGATCCTATGATTCAAAGTCTTGTGAGCTTAAAAGAAAAGATAATGCAGTTTAAGATTAAACTCAGAAAAGTTTTTAAGATAAAAAATATACTTTTAATTATATCAGTAGCTTTTATTCCTTTTGTCGTAGTCTATTTAGACAAGGTGTTAGTTCTATTAAATATAGAACATTATCCTTACTTAAATTATTACATAATCTTTATTTATATTGCAATTATAGCACTTATAGCATCAAAAGTTAAGTATAACTTTATTTGTCTTTTTTTCCCACACGACTGTTATTTAAAAATAACAATAGTAAATGCTCTTTCTGCATTAATATTTTTTATTATTATTGCTACTATAACTCCAAAAATGCTTTTTATTCATACTTTTCTGACAAACGTAGTTATGTTCGTCTATACGGAAAAACACTTCAAGAATAAAAACAATCCTTTTTATTATGAAATTTGCACTTAGAGATGATGATCTTAATTTCTTTTATTCTTCCGAAGAAATTGTAAAGAACTATAAGGGAATTTGGGAATTATGCCCTGTTTCTATGTCCGTAATTCCATTTATTAAGGGAGATTGGCCTAATAATGTACAAAAAGCAGAAAAAAGAGGACCAGGTTATATTAATGAAGAAACATTGAGGGGTTTAAAAGCCGACAATATTGTTTATCCTATAGGAGATAATATTCCTTTGGTGCATTTTATTAAAGAAAAAATCAAAGAAAATAAAATTTATCTAACTCTTCATGGTATTTATCATCGTAACGAAGATGAAGTAACACCTCAATTTTCTAGAAATTTTGGTTTTGGCGCAGAGTTTTTCACTACCCGCGATCTCTCAACCTCATTAAAAAAAGCCAAGGAATATACAGAAATTACATTTGATCAGCGAATTAGTATTTTTACACCACCTCAAAATCTATATAGCGCCAATGGACTTACAGCAATTCTTAATAATAACCTTGCAATTTGCGGTGATTTGCCAAGTGTTAAAAATTTAGATACTCTAAATTTACTAGGTATTAAAAACTATATAAATCTTATTTCATTTAAATTATTAAATAAAGATTTGAATTACCCTTTTCCTATTATTAACGGAGGATTTAGAATAATAAGTCATTATCGTTTACAGCCAGGAACAGATATGAACAAATTATATTCTGATTTTGAATTAGTAAGAAATATAAATGGAGTTTTTGTCATTTCCACACATAGCTATGGGTTTAATTTTAAAATGAAACAATCAACCAAGACTTTAGGTGATGAATTAAGAAGATTGATAGAATACGCTTCAAAGTTCGAAGATGTACAGTTTGTAAATCTCAGTCAGATATTTGAATAAAATTATTAAAACCATTAATATGAATGTACTTGAAATAATAGGGCGGAAGAAAGAGTTGTTAACCGATGACTTAGCAAATCATGAAGAAAAACTATCCCAAATTGTGAGTATTTCACGCTTTCTTATAATTGGGGGAGCGGGCTCTATTGGACAAGCTGTTGTGAAGGAGGTGTTTAAACGTAATCCACAGAAACTTCATGTGGTTGATATTAGTGAAAATAATTTAGTTGAACTTGTTCGTGACATAAGAAGTTCTTTTGGCTATATTTCTGGTGATTTCCAAACTTTTGCGCTTGATATTGGCTCTTTTGAATATGATGCATTTTGGAATGCTGATGGCAATTATGATTATGTGCTCAACGTCTCGGCCTTAAAACATGTTCGAAGTGAAAAAGATTCTTTTACTTTGATGCGTATGATAGAGGTTAACATATTTAATACAGTTAAAACCATACAGCAATCAATAGAGAAAGGAGTAAAAAAATATTTTTGTGTATCAACAGATAAGGCTGCTAATCCGGTTAATATGATGGGGGCATCCAAACGCATTATGGAAATGTTTCTGATGCAATTGAGTGAGCACATCACTATTTCTACCGCTCGTTTTGCCAATGTGGCATTTTCTGACGGATCATTGTTATATGGTTTTAATCAGCGCATACAAAAGCGGCAGCCCATAGTTGCACCTAACGATGTGAAACGCTATTTTCTTACCCCACGAGAGTCAGGCGAGCTGTGTTTAATGTCCGCTATATTTGGTGAGAATAGAGATATATTCTTTCCAAAACTTAGCGAGAAACTACATCTGATTACCTTTTCTGAGATAGCTGAACGTTATCTGAAAGAGATGGGTTATAGTCCCTATATTTGTAGAACAGAGGAAGAAGCAAGAAGTTTCTTTAATACTGAATTTCAAAGAGATGAAGTATGGCCATGCTTCTTTTCTCCAAGTGATACTACCGGAGAGAAAGACTTTGAAGAGTTTTATACAGAGAAAGAGTGCTTAGATATGGAACGTTTTGAGGGTTTAGGGATAGTGAAAAATGAGAGTGGACACGATAAAGAGAAAACGGCCTATTTCACCAGAAGTATAGAACAAATGAAAAAGCAGGGTGGTTGGAGTAAGGAGGAGTTAGTAAAACTTTTTTTCGAAATGATTCCTAACTTTGATTATGTAGAGAAAGGCAAATATTTAGATTCAAAAATGTAAAAGGAATAAAAAAGACAGATCATGAGTTATAAAATTCCACTGTTCGATCTCAACTTTGACGAGAAGGAAGAACAAGCTGCTCTGGAAACCATTCAGTCGGGATGGATTTCTACGGGGCCTAAAACAGCGGCTTTTGAGCAAAAATTCGCCGAGATGCTACAGGTTAATCATGCTGTGGCATTGACAAATTGCACAGTAGCACTGCATTTGGCTTTTAAATTAGCAGGAGTAGCATCTGGCGATGAAGTTATCTGCCCCTCGCTAACTTTCGTAGCTACTGTCAATTCTATCAGATATGTAGATGCTATTCCGGTTTTTGCAGATGTAACAAGTTATGAGCAGCCCAATATTGATCCGGATGATATTGAGCGTAAAATCACTCCAAAAACAAAAGCGATAATAGTGATGCACTATGGTGGTTTTGCTTGTGATATGGAGCGTATCATGGATATTGCCAATAAGCACAATATCAAAGTGATTGAAGATGCTTGTCATGGTCCACTTTCTGAATATAAAGGTAAAAAATTAGGAACGATTGGTGATATTGGCTGCTTTAGTTTCTTCTCCAATAAAAATATCAGCACCGGAGAAGGCGGTATGCTTGTTACAAATAGCGAAGAATACGCTACACGAACTAAGTTATTACGTTCACATGGCATGACCACCATGTCATACGACCGTGCCAAAGGTCACTCCACATCTTATGATGTGGTTGAGCTTGGCTACAATTATCGCATGGACGACATTAGGGCGGCAATAGGTATTGTACAATTACACAAACTGTTGCCCGACCTCGAAAAACGAGCACAAGTAAGAAAGTGGTACGTTGAAGCTTTGGCTGAGCATCCAGGTATCATAATTCCATTTAGAGATTACCCTTATTTTTCATCCAATTACATATTTTCCATTGTATTGAAAAACTTAGGGGCACGAAAACGTAATGAAATCAGAAACAAACTGGCTGAAAACGGCATTCAAACCAGCATACATTATCCGGCGGTGCATCGGTTTTCGATATACAAAGATTATTATCGAGAATTGCCGATTACGGATTATTTGATGAATAATTTGATAACACTGCCTATGTATGGTAACCTGGGGTTTAAAGAAATAAATAATATAATCGAAATACTATAAAGCGGACTATGATTAAAGATTTAATAGTGGTAGGAGCGGGAAACCCTGATATCGTTAGAATAATTGAAGATATCAACCGGGAAAAAACAACCTTTAATTTTCTTGGTTTTACAGATAAAAACCAAAAGCTACATGGTGAATTGTTTTTGGGTTACCCAATATTAGGGAATGATAATTTGCTGGAAGATGAGAAATACAAGCATGCCTTTATAGTAAACAACATTTATTCAACACAAGAAGCACGAAAGAAAACCAATGAAAACCTAATTAAGTATAAAGAGCGTTATTGTAATATTATCCATCCAACAGCACGAGTCGGCTCAATTAACATCGGAGAAGGTAATATAATTGCTGACGGTGTAATTGTTCAGTCTTGCGTAAGAATTGGTAATTATAATGTTATTCACAGTTCTACTATTATAAGCCATGAAACCGTCATCGGAAACAACAACCTATTTTCAGTGAATGTAACAATAGGATCAAGGAGCCAAATAGGGGACTACTGTTATTTTGGAATTTCTGCCACAACTTTGCCTGTTTTAACTATTGAAGACGGTTGTTATATCGGTGGAGGTTCCGTTTTGTGCAATAGTATTAAATCCAATTCAAAAGTATTTGGCAACCCGGCAAGATTTTTACCAACTATTAAAACATAAAAACATGTATTATGAAAGAGAAAGTAATTAAATTAATCTACGATTCAATAGATGAAGTAAACAAAATGAACGAGCTGACAATAACAAAAAATGTTGACACTGTGCTTTTTGGGCGCGACAGCGACTTAGACTCATTGGGTTTGGTAAACCTGATTGTTAGCATTGAAGGATTGGTTAATGAAAGCTTTGACACGTCAATTTCAATTGCTGATGAAAAAGCAATGTCGCAAAAAAACAGTCCCTTTCGCACTGTGGAAACTCTCGCTAATTATGTCGAATTATTAATCAAAGAAGAACAAAATGGTTGAACAAAAAGTGATGATTGTAACTGGGAGTAGAAAAGGAATAGGGAGAGCTATTTCAGAGTATTTCCTAACTGAAGAGTATTTTGTAATTGGCTGTAGTAGAGAAAGATCCGATTTATCGCACAATAATTATAGGCATTACGAACTAGATGTTTCTGATGAAAGTTCAGTGAAATTATTGTTTAAGAACATAATTGAAGAATTTGGAAGATTAGATTTTTTGATAAATAACGCTGGTATAGCTTCTATGAATCACTCACTGATAACGCCAATATCTACAGTAAAAAAAATATTAGATACGAATGTAGTTGGCTGCTTTTTATTTTCCAGAGAAGCTGCTAAATTAATGAAGAGGTACAAATTTGGGCGTATTATTAATTTTGCCACATTTGCAGTTCCATTTAAAATAGAAGGTGAAGCCATATACGCTGCTTCAAAGGCCGCAGTAATTACATTAACTGAAATTCTTAGTAGAGAATATGCGCCATATAATATTAATGTAAACGCAATAGCACCACCAGCTGTTCAAACTGATTTAGTAAAGAATGTTGATAAATCAAAAATGGATAGTTTAATTCAAAAACAAGCAATAAAAAGATATGGAGAGCCAATTGATGTGATTAATATCATTAAGTTTCTTATATCGAGTGATAGTGATATGGTTACAGGACAAATAATTTATATGGGGGGGGTATAAGATGGAATTAGATTTTTTCTATGATGTATTTTTAGAAAAAAAAGATGAGACAGCGGTTATATATAAAGACTTATCAATTACATATGATTTATTGTATGATGAAATTATTAAAATAAGTTTAGATTTAAAAACGTATAAAATTGAAAAAGGCGATGTTGTTGCGTTAATTGGAGATTTTACACCAAAAACGATTGCAGTATTATTTTCTCTAATTGGAAATCAAAACATCATTGTACCTTTTGATATTCATCAAGTAAAAAGTTTAGAAAAGAAAAAACAAATTGCAGGGATTACTAAAACAATACTTGTAGAAAATGAAAGTATTAAGTTTTCAAAAAATTCGTCTATATTTTCTCATCCTTTCTATACACATCTTAGAAATGAAAATAAACCTGGTTTAGTCCTCTTCACCTCAGGTACATCAGGAGAACCTAAAGCTGCTGTTCACGATTTTACAAAATTGTTAAACAAATTCAAGACTCGCAGGCGCACGTATAAGACTTTAAACTTTTTACTATTCGATCATTGGGGTGGGTTAAATACAATGTTTCATACTCTCTCTAATGGTGGAGTGGTGCTTGCTTTAAGTGATCGTAGACCAAAAGTGATATGCGAATTTATTGAAAAACATAAAATTGAATTGCTGCCTGCATCTCCTACTTTTTTAAACCTCCTGTTATTGAGTGAGGAATACAAAAAATACGATTTAGGCAGTCTTAAGTTAATTACATATGGAACTGAACCAATGCCAGAATCGACCTTACATCGTGTGCAAGAAGTTTTTCCTACTGTAAAACTACAACAGACTTATGGGCTGATAGAACTTGGAGTTATGAGATCAAAGTCTAAAGATAGCGGTTCATTGTGGGTAAAAGTAGGTGGCGAAGGTTTTCAAACTCGAGTAGTTGATGAACTCCTAGAAATAAAGGCAGACTCAGCCATGTTGGGCTATTTGAACGCACCTTCACCTTTTACTGATGATGGTTGGTTCATGACAGGAGATCAAGTTGAAGTTGAAGGTGAATATTTAAAAATTCTTGGTAGAAGATCTGAAATAATTAATGTTGGAGGTGAGAAGGTTTATCCTGCAGAGGTTGAAAGCGTCATACAGGAATTAGATGAAGTTTTAGAAGTTACGGTTTATGGAGAAAAGAATTTAATCATGGGTAATATAGTGTGTGCTCGTGTTAGATTATCTAAAAATGTTAATGAAAAAGAGTTTATTTCCCATATAAAAACTTATTGTAAGAAACATTTGCAGTCTTTTCAAGTTCCAGTTAAAATTCATTTTGACAATAAAGAACAATATGGTGACAGATATAAAAAAGTTAGAAAAACGAAATAACGATTAACAGAATTCTCTTTATTTCGAGTATAAACGTTAAAAACACAACTTTAAAATCGATAAATGGAACGAAAATGATTAAAAGATTAATCATTCAGAGCGACAATTCTATATTAGCGGCTTTGAAACAAATGGACAAGGAGCAAAGAAAATTACTCCTTGTTTTTCAAAATGATGATTTCATTGGTTTAATTAGTATTGGCGATATTCAACGTGCAATAATTAACAATGTTGATTTAAACTCAAATATCTCTTCGGTTTTAAGAAAAGATATTATTATTGCGAAAGATGAGGACAGTATTGAATCTGTACGAAATAAAATGTTGCAGATACGTGCAGAGTACATGCCAATTGTGAATGAAGTTGGAAAAATTACTAAGATTATTTTTTGGGAAGACTTGTTTAAAGAGACTGAACTGCCTCCTAAAAAACAATTCAATCTCCCAATTATAATAATGGCTGGTGGAGTTGGCTCTCGTCTTAAACCAATAACTAATGTGTTGCCAAAACCATTAATACCAATAGGAGATAAAACGATAATCGAACATATTTTTGAAAGATTTCATAGGCACGGTTGCTATAAATTTTATATTTCCGTCAACTATAAGGCAGAACTTATTGAATACTATCTTGCTAATCAAAACTTACCTTATGAGCTGTCGTATTTTAAAGAAAATAAGCCTATGGGAACTGTGGGGAGTTTGTCATTACTTAAGAATCAAATAAAAGAAACTTTTTTTGTTAGTAATTGCGATATTATTATCGAGGAGGATTATTCTGAAATACTAGAGTATCATCTAAATAGTGGAAATGAGATTACTGTTGTTGCAGCAATTAAGAATTATAATATTCCATATGGCACTATTGAGTTCGGAATCAATGGTGAGCTTAAAGAGCTAAAGGAAAAGCCTGAACTTACATTTTTTATTAATAGTGGCCTGTACATACTTGAACCACACTTAATTGATGAAATACCGGAAAATAACTTTTATCATATTACAGATTTAATAGATAAGGTGAAGGAGAGAAAGGGAAAAGTCGGTGTCTTTCCAGTTACTGAAAAGTCCTGGAGAGATATTGGTGAATGGGATGAGTACTTGAAACACAAAGAAGACTTCATTTGAAATCAAAATGAACTAAAAAGTATTAAAATTATATGTTGATTGTTTTCTTCTCCTTTCAAGGTATTCATAAAGGAGAGCCAGAAGGAGTCGTTAAAGGTATTTTGCCTATCGTTGAATCCTTTGATAATCAGACTTTAAATAAGGTGGTTTATTACTTAGGGTATGTTAATGGATATAAAGGTATAGTAAATATCAGATTATTAAGTAAAACATACTATGTAATAGCTCGTTTGATTAATTTGATTAATAGAACTTTTACATTAATCCCATACTATAAAAATCGTTTCATTAATGAAGTACTTTATGATTTTTTTGCTTCTAAAAAAATAACAGAGCCAGTTATTCTTATTAGTTCCGCATACCTACCTAGAACTCAAAGAAAAAACAAATTATTAGGAGGGGTAAATCTTTTTGTAGCGGGTAATCCAGATGATTTTGAAATTAACGAACTATTAATTAAAGAACAAAAGAAAAATGATGTTCTATTTAATGATGCTTATACTTATAATAAAAGAATTAAATTTATTTCAAAATCTCTTTTTTCTTATGATCATATAGTAACATTTACTGTAACGGAAAAAGAATCATATAGTAAACGAATTCAGAAAGAAAAAGTTAGTTTTATAGAAAGTCACATTATTCCAAATACAAGTGCCTTTCCAGATTTGTACTTTCAAAAGAATAATAAGATTACATTTTGTTTTGTTGCACATCCATTTTGGTTAAAGGGTCTTCCTTATTTACTTGAAGCCTGGTCGAAAATTAACACATCAGATATTTTACTTAAAGTCGGTGGTCGAATTGATAATCAATTACAAAAGATTATTGCTAATAAATATTCAAACCTTCAGAGCGTAGAATATTTTGGTTGGGTTGATAATCTAAACCAATTTATGAGGACTTCTCACGTATGCATTGTTCCAAGTTTACTTGATGCCGGCCCTGCTACAGTTGCAGAAGCTATGATTTGTGGCCTTCCAGTAGTTGTAAGCGAAGGATGTGGGGCAAGAACTCTAATAAAAGATAATATTAACGGCTTTATAATTCCTACAGGTGATGCCAATGCGCTAGCTGAAAAAATTAATTGGTTTAAATCGAATCCAAATAATATTCTTAAAATGGGGAAAGAAGCAACAAAAACAATAAACGAATTAGCTAAAAGCGACCAAAATAAAAGAGTAGCTAAACATGTAATTGGTATTATTAATTCATATAAAATATGAGGATACTTCTGATTGGTGAATTTAGCGGGGTACACAATAATCTTAAAAAAGGGTTAACTATTTTAGGTCATAAGGTAACATTAGCAGCTGATGGGGACGGATACAGAGGTTTTGGTTACGATATAAGGTTAACCCTGTATAAGGGACTTATTTGGGGGAAGATTAAAAACATACTTTATTTTTTAATTAATTTAAGAAAGTTTATAGGTTATGACGTTATACAATTTATTAACCCATTTTCATTGCCTTATTATTACCATTATGTAGGTATAACATCATTTTTATTTAAGTATAATAAAAAGAAAATATACTATGCTTGCGGTACAGATCCGGCTTTTTTAGCGTCAAAAGATAAATTCAAATATTTTCCATTTAGTGATAAAAATTCAACAGAAATTCCGCACTATAGTAAACTACAACAAAAATATTATGTTTGGTTCATTAAGAATATTTCTGCGATAATCCCTTCTATGTATACTTATAGTTTGGGTTATAATGATAATCCCAAATTAAAGGCACCAATCCCGCTACCAAACTCAGGAAATAATTCAGTTTTTATACCTAATCAGGAGAAAGGAAAACTCAGAATACTCTTTGGAATTACACGGAGAGAGTTCAAAGGGGCAGAATTTATCTTAGAGGCCTTAGAAAAAATTAAAAGAAATTATTCAACAGCTGTTGATATTACCATAGTTGAGAGACTCCCCTTTGCTGAATACATTGATTTGCTAAGACACACTGACGTTTTAATTGATCAATGTAAATCTTACGATTATGGAATGAATGCAATTTTTGCATTAGAAAATGGTTGTGTGGTTTTAAGTGGTTGTGAAAAAGAAGCTATTGAGTATTTAAGGATTATCGATTGTCCTGTTATTAATATTTTGCCAGAAATCGTTGATATATATAATAAAATAGAATGTTTGATAGTAAATAAAGAGAAGTTACAAGTAATAAAGAAACGTTCTTTCGAATTTGTTAACACAAAACATTCAAATAAGCTGATATCATCAGAATTCATAAATCATTATAAAGAACTTTTTTAAACTATCAACTATTCTATAATTGAATATTAGTAATCTTACATATCAATAAATGTAATAATATGCATAAATATAGAATTAATTTGGACAAAATGTTCGCAATCTATTCAGCAATATTGATATTGTTTACTTCTTATAATGTGTTTTACAAATTGCCTTTAAGTCCTATATTCAATTTGTTAATGATTATTTTAATTTTTATAACGAATAAAAGTATAGAAAAAATTGATTTTACTTTTTTTGTTTTATTTTTAATTGTGTTTATTCGTGCTAGCATTCCTCATAACTTCAATGTTCCCATTACTACATTAATATCTCTTCTTGTTAATGGATTATTAATTTCCTCACTATTTTTAATAAAAAGGGACATATTAATAAATATTTATAAAATATTTAAAATTATTCTAACATTTATTCTATCTGTAGGATTTATATTCTTTATACTTAAATTTATAGGGTTTGATATCAATCCCCTTACAACTTATATTACGACAACGGGGAGGTATTATAATGTATATCCTCTACTTGTAGGTGAGTTCGTTATTGATGGCATAAGGTTCGCTAGCATTTTTGATGAACCTGGTTTCCTTGGCACTATCCTGGCATTTATTTTAGTAATTGAGGAATTTCGGTTGTTTCGATTACAAAATTTAGTGTTTTTTATTAGTGGAATATTTACTTTTTCAATTGCTTTTTACATTATTTGTGCTATTGGATTAGGATACATGTTTCGGAAAAAATTGAAAACATTTCTTCCAATATTTATATTAATAATTATAATTGGTTTTTTCCTTTATAACAAATTTCAACCGCATTTTGAAATCTTTATTGTTAATAGAATGATGATTGATGATTCTTATACTCTTATTGGAGATAATAGAGGGGGCGTAAAAGAAAATATTGACATGTTTAATGATATATATAAATCATCAAATTTTCTATTTGGCAGGGGAATATCTGAAGCAGAAGATTTAAATAAGATTAATTATAGAATTGGAAGTAGTTCTTGGGGTAGAATATTAGTAGAGAACGGATTAGTTTTCTTTATATATTTATTGGCTTTGTTTTATTTTTACACTAAGTATAAAAATAAAAATTATATTTTTCTTTTTCTTTTTATATTATCCTTATATCAAAGACCTCAAATATTTAATTCATTATTTATAATGCTATTTATTTTCGCTAATAATAATATGGAAAAGAATAATATTAAGCAACTTTCTTAATAATGCCACTTTGATTATATATTCTTTAAAATTGATATAGTTTATTGTATAAATTGACACCTGGTGGGGATCAAGTGTAAACAGGAACAAGAAGTGTGAGTAAAAGAGTCTGTGGCAGTAAAGATTAAACATTTATATTATCAATCATATATCGTGTTATAAATAAAATGGAAGTAATCGAGAATTTGATGCGGATTATATTGCCTTATGATAGAAAAGGAATCTATACTTAAAAAGAAATGGAAGAGTCGGTTCTGTTTGCGAATACATCCCGGTTGATTCAAAAATATGATAGAAGAACTAGAAGACGTGAAATATAACACGGTAAAAAAAAAGATATAGAAAAATTATCCCTACTAAAAATTTTGTATGAAAATTCTTCTGTTAATAGATAGTTTAGGTTCTGGTGGTGCCCAGCGACAGATTTTGGCTTTAGCCAAAATGTTAAGAATGAGACATCATGATGTCTCATTAATCATTTATTACGAATATTTTTCTTTTAAAAAAGAGGTTGATAAGTTTAGTATTCCTGTTTTTTTAATACGCGAAAAATTTATTTTTAAGCGTATTTATAAAATCAGAAAATTTATTCGTAGGGGTAATTATGATGTTGTAATATCATTTTTGGAGACACCCAATTTCATTAATTGTATTTCAGCTGTGGGCGGTAAAACCTGGAAAGTTATTACTAGTGAGAGAAGCTCCAATGAAAAATCATTTAGAACACTTAAAGGTAAAATGTTCAAGTGGTTTCTACGTTATTCAGACACGATTGTTTGTAACTCTTTTAAAGCCAAAGATATGTGGGAAAAATATATGATAGAGTACTCAGAAAAACTTTATGTGATATATAATTTTGTAATTCTTCCTACAATAACTTCTAAATATATACCCAAAAAGAATGGTAAATTAAATATAACTATAGCAGCAAACTATAAGTACAATAAGAATCCTATAGGGCTTATTAACGCAGTTTCAATGATGACCAAAGAAGAGAGGTCGAAAATAGTAATAAATTGGTACGGTACAACTGACATTGGAGAAGAAACGATAAGTGTATATAATGAGTCTGTTACATTAATCAAGACTCAGAAGCTAGAAGATATTATTCATCTCAACAACTCTTCAAAGGATATTGCAAACATAATGAATGAAGCTGATGTAGTGGCTCTTTTTAGTAAATTAGAAGGTCTACCTAATGCAATATGTGAAGGGATGATGCTTGGCAAACCAATAATTATGACACGTGTTTCTGATTACAAAGCCTTGGTAGACAATTCCAATGGCTTCCTTTGTGAATGGGATAATAATTATTCTATTAAGGATGCTCTCATTAAAGCAAGTATAATAAAGAAGGATGATCTTTTAATTATGGGCTACAATTCAAAACTTAAAGCTAATTATTTGTTTTCTCAGGAGACAATCATGAATGACTGGGCGCATATTATAGAACTTAATAAGTAATATACGTAAATGAAATTGAAGTTTTAAAAGTAATTTAAGTTTCATTAGGAAAGTCTTAATGAAGCCATTAAGTTCACTGATATTACAAAACTTTTTGTCAAAAAGATCTTGTCAAACTTCGGTATCGGAGTATCATATAGAGAGAGGGTTCTCAATATTAAGAACCGTTTCCTAATTTATGGTCCAAGTCAAGTCAGAAAAGTAACTGAAAATTTAGTACATATAAAACTGAGTTATATGAAGTTAATTCGATACTTCTTTTATGCTATCATTAGGTATAGTGGACTTTTTCTATTATTAAACAAAACTATATTACGCAGAAAAGTAGCTATTGTTCTTTATCATGATCCAAAACCTGATGTCTTTATAAGTCACATTACATTTCTAAGAAAATATTACAATTTCATATCGTTAGATTTGCTTGTTTATGCAATTTATAAGAAAAATTGGGAGATTATTCCTAACAACAGTATGGTTGTAACATTTGATGATGGTCATGCTGGAAATTTTCTTCTTTTTGAAACAATACAAAAATATAAGGTTCATCCAATCTTCTATGTGTGTTCAGGTATTATAAATACAAACAGACATTTTTGGTGGAAAGAGACATGTTCAAAACAAGTTGAACTATTGAAACGATATACTAATAAAAACAGACTCACATACCTTAAAAAAAATTATAATTATGAAATTACCAAAGAATATTCTGATAGACATGCTTTAAATTTAGAAGAAATAAAGATACTATCACAAGTTGCTACATTTGGTTCACATTCATGCTTTCACCCAATATTAACAAGTTGTGATTCTGAAGATTTAAATAATGAAATATTTTCTTCAAAAGAAATGTTGGAAAAAATAACAAACAAAGAGTTTTTACATTTTTGCTATCCAAATGGTGATTACAATGATTATATAATAAATCAAGTGAAAAAAGCTGGATATATTTCTAGTCGCACTATTGATGTTGGCTGGAATGATATTAACACAGACCCCTTTAAACTTAGAATAACAGGGGTTTCTGATGATGCATCGATAAATAAGATGGTATCACAGCTTACAGGAATTACAATGTTTCTTAGATATTTATCTAGGGGTAGTTTACAGGGAAAGCATAAAACAATAAAACCAAGAATTGAATGAAAATAAAAATTAATCATATTTCCTCTGAGTCACAAATTGAAATAATTGCAAAAGACTGGAAGTCTTTGGATAAGGAGACAGGTCATAAGTATATCTGTTCTTCTTATAATTGGGTAAAAAATTGGTGGGAAATCTTTAAAAATACTAATAATAACAAACTAGGTAAAAGGAAGGAATTGTTCATAATATATGCATATGATGGTGAAAAATTGATATTAATATGGCCATTAATGGTAGTAATAAGACGTATAATGGGGATTAAATTAAAATCTGTTGAATTTATAGGCCAGCAATGGAGTGGGGTTTATTATGGCATTATTCTTAAGGAGCATTACGAAATTGCCATTAATAAGGCAATAAAATATCTGTACAAGGAAGTGAAATTTGATACACTTTATATGAGATACTTGGAGAAAGATTCAATATTAGATAAATATTTCAATTTTCAATTATTTACAAAAATACCAGAAGTGGTATTGTCTGACTATGAGTCGTTTGCTGAATATTGTAACAAAAATTATTCTAAAGGGCACAAGCAAAATCTTAGGACAGGTTTAAATAGGATATCAAAAAATAATGATGTTTTTGATTATAGTATTGAAACAATTAATAATTCTAATTTTGAGTCTATTATTGCAATATCCAAAACTAAGCTTGTTGACTCAAAGAATTGGGTTTACAGTGATAGCTTTAAACGTGAATTTTATAAACGTCTTTATGAAAACTTTGATTCTAACGTCGTTTTTATTAAAATTAATGATAAAAGTGTAGCATACAGAACGAATTTAATATTCAATAACTTAAAGGTCTGTTTGGACGCATCATATGATAGAGACTTTCCGCGTTATGAATTAGGTATACATTCTGTTAATAAAAATATCGAGGACAGCTTTAATAAAAAGATTGAGATACATTCACTAGGCCCAGGCGTGGATCCATATAAATTTAAGTTTACAAAGAATGCTAGAAATCTATATTATGTAATACATCAAGGGAACTCTTTTTTACCATCTTTAAAAACTATTTTTTTTTCTTTTCTAATTAAAATCAGAAAATGAACTGAGTAATATAAAAAAGATGAAAGAAAAAAGTGTAATTGGACTATTTACTAGGGCATTAAATTTTGTGTATAAAAAAGGTTATATATATAAAATAAGTTTAGAAAATTTGTCTTTAATGCATGGTGAGTCTTTTGAGTTTAAAAAAATGAGCCTGTTAAATTTAGAACAAATTCACAAGACATATAGTAGTGAATTTTCATCAGATAAATTTAAAATTATTTCTAAAAGACTTCATCAGAGTGATAATGAAATACCTTATATAGTATTTTATAATAATAATATAGCAGGTTATTATCATATTGCTTATAAAGATAATTTTGATACAACTTTGAAAATACCAGCAATTAATGATAAAAACAACATTCATCTGTTTGATGATTACACTTTTAAAGCTTTTAGAGGAAAGGGGGTACACAAATTTTCAATATGTTCAAGACTTAAATTGGGGAAATCTAAAGGATATAAAACAGCATCTGTACATATACTTAAGGGAAATAAATTTAGTGAGAAAGCATATGTTAGATTGGGTTTTTATAAGGTTATGGAAGTTACAGTTTGGTTTAATTTAATAAAACAGATTAAAAGTCTTGAACTTTAACATCATTTAGTTTTATTATATGAGTGGTTTATATAGAAAAAAATTATTAATACTAGGGAAAATACCACCCCCGATTGGAGGAGTAACAGTTCATGTTCAACGTCTTTTGTATTCTCTTGATAAAAGAATTGATTATGAGTTTAAAGTTCTCAACATAAAAACGTTAATGAAATTATTTTTCATTGCTAATAATTATAAAATTATTCATATTCACTCATCAAATCCATGGGTGCGTTTATATGTTGTGATAGTTTGCAAGCTGTTCAATATAAAATCTATAAACACAATTCACGGAGATTTAGTGCGCTTTCGCTCTAACGTGAAGAATCGAGTAGATATAGCAGCCATTCGTTTATCTGATAAACCTATTTTACTAAATAAAGGTAGTTATGAGGTAGCAAAATTAATAAATAATAATAGTGAAATTATATCTGCTTTTATACCGCCAACTATTATGGATAATAACTTCATGACTTCAGATATAATAAAAAGTATTCAAACACTAAAAAGCAGTAGTGAATATGTTTTTTGTACTAATGCAACTAATTTATCTTATGATAAAAAAAACAAGGAGATATATGGTATTTTTGAATTAATAGAAGTATTTAAATCTTTTCCAAGTTATGGATTGGTTTTTTCTGATCCATCAGGTATTTATTCACAGACATTTCATGAAAATTCATTTAATGTTTCTAGTAATGTTTTAATTATAAATAAGAAGCACTCATTTTATACTGTAATGAAATTTTGTGATGCTTCAATTCGGAATACAACGACTGATGGCGATTCTCTTTCTGTAAAAGAATCCCTATATCTTAATCTCTACACATTTACTACAGATGTAGTTAGTCGACCTAAAGGCTGTATATTATATAAAAAAGGTGAATTTGCAGACCTTCTTAAGCAGGAGATTCCTCGAATCATGAAGAATCCTATACCGCAAAATCATGTAGTTAATGGAGCCGAGAGACTAGTTGATTTATATAAGGAATTGATGGAGTTTTAATATGAATGATTTGAGAGAAAATTTTTATAACGGATAATTTTTATGCATATTTTTTGGTTTCAAAATTTTATAGACTTAAAACCAAGACGGATAGGAGTAAAATAAATTCTTGTATATGAAGACAACTATCATAGCAGGCGCACGCCCTAACTTTATGAAAATTGCTCCAATTATTCATGCAGTAAAAAAAGCTAAGGAACAGGGGGAAAATATTGATTATAGGTTGATTCACACGGGGCAACATTATGATAAAAAGATGTCGGGTGATTTTTTTGATCAGCTCAATATTCCGGAACCACATGCCAATCTGGAGGCCGGTGGTGGCAGTCAGGCAGAGCAGACAGCTGCTATAATGATGCGCTTTGAAAAAGAGTTGATAGAAAATCCTTCTGATTTGGTACTGGTGGTAGGAGATGTTACCTCTACCATGGCATGTGCCATTACAGCGCAAAAGTTGCATACAAAGGTGGCTCATGTTGAGGCCGGTATTCGGTCAGACGATTGGACCATGCCAGAAGAGATTAATCGTCTGGTAACGGATAGTATTACAAATTACTTTTTTACTACTTCGCAATTAGCCAATGAAAATTTAAGAAAATCAGGAGTTGAAGAAGAACGTATTTTTTTTGTGGGAAATGTGATGATTGATACGTTGCTGCAAAATCGCTCTCGTTTCTTTAAGCCAGCTGTGTGGGATAAGCTGGGGTTGATTGAGAGGAAGTATTTAGTCATGACTTTGCATCGTCCGGCAAATGTGGATGAAGAGGAAAAGTTGAAAGAATTGATGGATGAACTAATTGCGCAGAGTGGTGATTTGCCGTTAGTTTTTCCGGTACATCCGCGGACAGCAAAGGTATTGAGTAAAATTGGTGTATCACATCCACGTTTGCATATGATAGAACCACTCAGTTATCTTGAGTTCAACTATTTAGTGGAGAGAGCTAAAGCTGTGGTTACTGATTCGGGTGGTATTACAGAAGAAGCCAGTATTATGCGAGTACCTTGCATGACCCTGCGAGATAACACAGAGCGCCCTGAAACGATAACTTTAGGAACCAACGAACTGTTAGGAACTAATCCCAAGGCAATTGCTCCTGCTATGAAGAAGCTGTTTGCCGGTGAATGGAAAGATGGGAATGATATTCCGCTATGGGATGGTAAAGCAGCAGTGAGGATTGTAGAGGTGTTGCTACGATTATAGGTAATGCTTGCTAAACTCATACTTCTATATAACACGATTGTTTATCTGAAACCTAAACAGCTCAGGTATCAGTTGGTTAACAGGTTACGAAGAAAGCGTTCTTTTGCTTATTATGCAAAGGAAGTGAATTTCAATCTGGTTAATCAATTAAGATTTAGATATAGTATTCCACAGTTTACGTGTTATCTTGGAAATCTTGAAAATCTTGAATTCAGTTTTTTAAATATTGCTCATCAGTTTTGTGATGAAGTGGATTGGAACTTTTTAGGTTATGGAAAACTGTGGAATTACAATTTACAGTATGCAAACTGGTTGAATCAGAAAGAGGGAAGCATTGAAGAGAAGTTACAACTACTAAAGTCATTACAGACTAGTATTTCTGAAGGGGTTTTACAATTGGAACCTTATCCGGTTTCTCTTCGTAGCATTAACGTGATGCGATTTGTTAGCAGTCATGACGTAAATGATTTTTCGGTAATGCATCATTTATATACGGAGCTTACTTACTTGAACAAAAACCTGGAGTTTCATATTTTAGGTAATCATTTGTTAGAAAATCTTTTTGCTCTAGCTATGGGTGGAGCATTTTTCAATCGTGAAGATTGGCATAACCATGCGGTAGATTTATTGACAAGAGAATTAAAGGAGCAAATACATAATGATGGTGCTCATTTTGAGTTAAGCCCAATGTATCACCAGATTATTTATTATAGACTGCTTGAACTGATAGATTGGTACGATAGTTATAAACAAAAGGATCCAATCTTCTTGAAATTTTGTAACAGTATGGCCCAGAAGATGTCTGCGTGGCTCAATAATATAACTTTTGATAATGGCGATATTCCGTTATTTAATGATGCGGCTAAAGATATTGCCTTTTCGACAGAGAAGCTGAATAAATATTCAGAGGTACTCGATATTAAATCGGCGGATCTAGAACTGACTGATTCAGGTTACCGCTCTTTTGTTACAGAGAATTATGAAATAAAGCTGGATTTAGCTCAGATAGGAGCAACTTATCAGGCCGGTCATGCGCATGCAGATGCGTTGGGTTTTATTGTTTATCATGCCGGTAAACCGTTGTTTGTAGAGCAGGGAACATCTACTTACGAGAAAGGTGAAAGGCGGCAACTAGAGCGTTCAACAGAGGCACATAACTGTGTAGTTATAAGCAATCGAAATCAATCTGAGGTGTGGGGAGGGTTTAGAACAGGTTGTAGGGCTATAACAACAATCTTAAGTGAATCAGAAAACATGTTTATTGCTCAGCATGATGGGTATAGGGCTTTAAATACTATACACACTCGAGTATTTGAATTAAATAGTGATAAGATAATAGTTGAAGACAGTCTGTCGAGCGACCCTGAGGCTGTGTTTTACTTGCACTTACATCATCAAGTAAATATTGAAAGAGTAGGTGAATTTGTTTTTAGATTGGACAATGGTGTTAAAATTGTTTTTAAAGGTGCAAGCAATACTGCCATAGAGCGGTATAAACAAAGTGAATCGTATAACTGCTATCATGATGCTTGGAGGATAAAAGTTGCGTTTAAAAATAGCCTGATAAGTAGAATTGAGTTTTGTAAATAATGAAGGTGAAGAGAATTTTATATTTAACTTTTTATTTTGAACCAGACCTATCTGCAGGTTCTTTTAGAAACACTCCCTTGGTTAAGGAGTTGGCTAAACAAGCCACGGGTATAGCAGAGATAGACGTGATGACTACTCTCCCTAACAGATATAGTTCGTTTGTGGCTGAAGCATTAGAATACGAAGAAATAGAGAACTATTATATTAGACGTATAGCTGTTCCGAAACACCAAAGTGGCATGATGGATCAGATACTCTCTTTTCAGACGTATTATGATAAAGTTATTAAGTTAACTAAAAACAAAAAATATGATTTGGTTATAGCCTCTTCATCAAAATTATTTACAGCTTTTTTGGGGTATAGGATTGCTAGAAAAAAGAGAATCCCACTTTATCTAGATATTCGCGATATTTTTTATGATACTTTAGAGGACCTTCTTAGTAATAAGCTGGTAAAAAAATTGACTCTGCCTGTTATCAAACAAGTAGAAAAGCGAACTTTTGAGTATGCTTCGCATATTAATCTGATCTCCGGTGGATTTAAATCATACTTTACGATATATAACAAAGCAGAGTACACCACATTTCCGAATGGTATTGACGATATTTTTATAGAAGCCAACAAAAACGAAAAACTTTCGGATGCGACAAACCGGATAATGTCAATTGTGTATGCTGGAAACATTGGTGAGGGACAAGGTTTACATAAAATTGTACCACAAGTAGCATCACAATTAAAAGATAAAGTTAGATTTAAAATTATAGGTGACGGCGGCGCTAAGCAAAAGCTTATAGACGGTATCAAAGAGCACAACTTGGATAATGTTGAATTGAGGCCTCCGGTAAAACGTGACGAACTGATTGAGGAGTATAAGAAAGCAGATTTTCTTTTTGTTCATCTAAATGATTTTAAGGCATTTAGAAAGGTGCTGCCATCAAAACTTTTTGAACTGGCTGTGTTTAACAAACCAATAATTGCTGGAGTAGCAGGTTTTGCTGCTACTTTTGTAAGTACAAACATTGAAAATTCTATTCTTTTTGAGCCATGTAACGCTGCACAGTTTGTAAACTTATATAATCAATATGAGTACAAACAGGTAAAGAGAACTGAATTTATTGCTTGGTTTAAGCGCGATGCTGTGAACCAGGCTATGGCAAAAACAATGATGAAATATGTACTATAATATAGTTGCTACCATGAGTGCTTTTGTGGATAGCGGAGTAGAAAAGAGATTAAAACATAGTGAGACCTGAAATGTTTTTTAAGGTCTAGTTTTTTCCATTTTTTATTATGAGAATACTTATTACCGGAGGAGCCGGGTTCATAGGCTCCAATCTTTGTGAATATTTTTTGGGTAAGGAATATCAGATTACGTGTCTGGACAACTTATCTACCGGTTCTCAATCCAACATTCAAGGATTTTTGGATCATCCCGCGTTTTATTTCATTGAAGGGGATATCCGTGATCTGGAGACATGCTACCGGGCGGTGGAAGGCATTGATGTGGTGCTTCACCAGGCGGCGTTGGGCTCGGTGCCCAGGTCTATACAAGACCCGGTGACTACCAATCAGGTGAACATAGACGGGTTTTTGAATATGCTGGTGGCCACGCGCGATGCGGGGGTCCGGCGTTTTGTTTATGCGGCCTCGTCTTCTACCTATGGCGATTCCAAGGCACTTCCCAAGGTGGAAGAGAGCATTGGAAGGCCGTTGTCGCCGTATGCCATTACCAAGTATGTAAACGAGTTGTATGCGCATGTGTTTGCACAGACGTACGGTATGGAATGCATTGGCTTACGGTATTTTAATGTGTTTGGGCGCAGGCAGAGTCCTAAGGGGGCGTATGCAGCGGTGATTCCGTTGTTTGTGCAAAGCCTTATGCGCCATGAGCGGCCTGTGATTAACGGGGACGGGGAGTATTCCAGGGATTTTACATACATAGATAATGTGATCCAGGCCAATGAACTGGCTATGATCACAGAGAATCCCGAGGCTATAAATCAGGTATATAATGTGGCTTGCGGGGAACGCACTACGCTTAACGAGTTGTTCCACTATCTGCGTGAGGGTCTTTCTGCTTACGATCCGGCCATTGCACAAATAGAGCCAGTATACGGTCCCAATCGCCCCGGTGATATTCCCCATTCATTGGCCTCGATAGAAAAAGCCGGGAGGCTGCTGGGGTATGCTCCTAAATTTGGAGTGAAGGAGGGTCTGAAGGAGGCGGTGGGGTGGTATTGGGAGAATTTGGGAGAGCAAGTGAGCAAGTGAGCAAGTGAGCAAGTGAGCAAGTGAGCAAGTGAGCAAGTGAGCAAGTGAGCAAGTGAGCAAGTGAGCAAGTGAGGAGTTTAATAATCATCGCCTGACAAGTAGTTTGAAGAAGATATTATATACAGAATTTTATTAAAAATTAAAAGTTGAAAAAATGGTAATTATTTCAAATCAACTTCTTATCGACTTTTTACGGTTAAATAATCTTGCAATAAATGTCCGTAATGATCAGTTAGGTAAACAGCTAGATGAATTTATTCTTCAATTAGGAGGTACTCAACGACATGAAGTTCCTTGCGGACGTGATAATGAAGAAGGTGATCCATTTGGGTATCCAAAAACTTCAATGAGTTATAATTTCCCTGAAAATCAATTTCAAAGTTTGTATGATAAGATTATAGATGAAATCACATGAATCCTGAAAAAGAAATGTTTGGTGGCAGCTATGTTGAATACAAAAAATCGGATAGGCTAAAAGATTTCATATTCAACAGGTGAGGAATTTATTATGGCAGAATTAAGTATTATAATCTCAATCCTTACTGCATTACTAACAGGAGGCTTTCTTATGTTTTTTATAGAGAGTCAAAAAGTGGCAGAGAGTGTAATTAATCGATTTCATTTTATTATGAATCCATTCTTTCGAAGCTTTAGTAATTATGTGAAATTTATAGCTTTCTTTAATTCTTGTTTTACTTTTAATGCTACTAAAGAATCTGGTTACATGAGGATATTGAAAAACGATGTTGATAAATTAGCAAGATTAGGAGGGAAATCTATAACTTCGGGAACGGATTATCCAGTTGGCTATTTTACAGCAAAGGAGTTAGATTCAATTTGCGAGACAATTAATAATGTATGGTACGTTATTGACAAAAATCGAAATGATGTTAATAATAACTTAGGTTTTGATACACGCTATGCACAAATGCATGGTGAAGAAGCAAAGAAATACTTGCAAGCAATATTTCCCGAGTATAAAGAAGAGCTTTTAACTAAAGACATGCTGGCAAAAGTATCAGGTGATTTCTTTGTAGAAATGTATCAACCAATAAAAAATATCTCTTCACAGTATGAGTTTTGGCAGAAAAAAGAAAAAGAATTCATGAAGTTGATATTTATTACAATTATTTTTACAGTAATTACAATGCTACTCATTCTTATGATAAATCTCCATATTTCAATATGGGTATACAAAATATTGTGCGTTATATGTTGTGGCTTATTGGTATTAGGACTTCGGAAGCTTATTAACATTGATAACTTGTCAAAGGTAATAATGAGATAGATAATTTGGTAGAAATACCCCAATGTAATGTGGTTCCTTTTACCTGAATTCAATTTTTGTTCCTTATAGTTAGGTAATGCTATTGATTTAATAGAAAAAAATGTAATAATATAAGAATCATAACAAATAAAAATATGACAAAACAAGAAGATAAACATATTGAAACCATAGAATCAGAAAGAGATGATTCATACTCCAATGATGATTTGTATAATATTAGCTCTTACGGTGCAGATTTATCTTTTCGTGAGTTAATTTCTATGTATGAAGAAGAAGAGCTTTTAAAACCAGAGCTACAGCGAAAGTATGTTTGGGAAAAACCAGAAGCGAGTAGATTTATAGATTCAATTTTATTAGGATTACCTGTTCCAAGTATTTTTTTGGCTAATACTAAACATGAGAAAAAATTAATTATAGATGGTTATCAAAGGATTATGACTGTTTTTGATTTTGTAAAAGGGGTTTGGTCCAAAGATAAAAAAACATTTAAACTCTCAAATACTGAAAAAGTAAATGAAAGATGGCGAGGAAAAGCATTTTCAGAACTTACTGATACCGAGCAAAGAAAAATTAGAAGCACAACTATTCATGCTATAATTTTTGAACAAAAATCTCCTAAAGAAGATGATACTAGTCTTTTTCAAGTATTTGAAAGAATTAATACTAGTGGTAGAACATTGATGCCACAAGAAATAAGAAATTGTGTTTATCAAGGGGAGTTTAACACTTTGCTATTCAGCCTAAATAAGAATAAGGATTGGAGAGCGTTATTTGGAACAAATAAAGAGGATACTAGGATGAGAGATTTAGAGTTTATTTTGCGTTTTTTTGCGATGGATACAGACTATATTAAAACAAAGGCTAAAGGGAAAATTCAATTAAAGAAATATCTGAATGAATTTATGGGTAGCAAAAATTCTCAAAAGCCAGAAGTTATTGAAGAAAGAAAAGAAAGATTTTCTAGGGTTATGAAATTTATCCATGATAATATTGGTGTAAATGCCTTTTATAATATTCAAAAAGATGATCCGTCTAAGATTAGAAAAAGGTTTTACCCAACGATATTCGATGCAGTTTCAGTTGCTGTTTCTATTGGACTAAAAGAAAAAGGTGATAGACTTAATAAAACTGATTTGGAAGTAAGAAGAATAGAATTACTTCAAAATGAAAATTTCAGAAAATATTCTATGGAAGGCACTACCGAAATTGAGCATATTCATGGTAGAATAAATTTAGCACTTGAGCAATTATTTGATATGAAATATGAATAATTCGAATGCAAAAGATAGTATCAAAGGATGTAAACAAGAACTTGAACGAATTCGTGCTATAATTAAAAAGATGGGTTCTGCTAGTTCCCCGGTTTCATATTTAACAAAATATGCAATTATAAAAACGTGTGGAACAATTGAGCTTTGTTTTAAAACGATAATATCCGATTCTTGCGTTGAAGGTCAATCTCAGCAAATAAAAAATTATATTGATAAGACCTTTAGGAATAGTTCAATGAATCCAAACAAAGATAATATGTTAAAAGCTTTGAACCTGTTTGATAAAAGCTGGAATACTAAATTTAAGGAAAGACTAAAGTCTTTGGAACATAAAGAAAGAATATTAGATTCCTTAAATTCCTTAAATGAAGCAAGAAATACATTTGCACATGGTGGAAATCCTTCTACATCATTTGAGAATGTTAATGATTATTTTATGGATTCGGTTAAAATAATAGAGATAATAGATAAAATAGTATCGAAGTAAATAGGTACTCAAGCTAAATTTCTTCTGAAATTATTCCTGACATCAAGTTTCCATAAGAATTAATTAAGAACGCCTATCGGCAAAAACCAATTTATATTACCAATGAAACCTACCCCCCTTTATTCCATTAACCCGGCCGGTGAAAAATTCCAGCTGCCGGAAGAGAAAGATTATCAACCTGAATTTGAACGTGTAAAAGTCTTGGCAGACCGGGCTCGGGCCAACGGCCAGGAGGTGGTCGTGGTGATGGGAGCCGGCTTTGTGGGCGCTGTGATGGCTGCTGTGGTGGCCGATACCCGGGACAAAGACGGGCGCTATTCCAAGTTTGTGATTGTGTGCCAGCGGCCCAGTACGCGCAGCTATTGGAAGATTCCTATGTTGAACCGAGGCGTGTCGCCTGTGAAGTCGGAAGATCCGGAGGTGGACGAGCTGATTGACCGCTGCGTGAACCAAGAAAAAACGCTGATGGCCACATTCAACAGCGATTGCCTGGCGTTGGCAGATTGCGTAGTGGTGGACGTGCAGTGCGATTTTGTGAAGCAGGATTTGGGCAACATGGTGACGGGCGATACCGATATGGCCGCTCTGGAGGCCACCATCCGCACAATCGGCCAAAAGGTGCAGCCGCATTGCCTTACGCTCATAGAGACCACCGTGGCTCCGGGTACCACCGAGTTTGTGGCCTGGCCTCTGATGAAGAAAGAATTTGCTGCCCGGGGAATTGACTCGGAACCGTTACTCTCGCACAGTTTTGAGCGGGTGATGCCCGGCAAGGAGTACGTGAGCAGCATCCGGGATTTCTGGAGGGTTTGCAGCGGCTGCAACAAAGAGGCTCGGGACAGGGTAGAAAAATTCCTGCGCGAGGTCATCAATACCGATAAATACCCGCTTACGGTGATGGACCGTCCCATTGAATCGGAAACCACCAAGATTGTGGAAAACTCGTACCGGGCCACCACGCTGGCTTTTTTGCACGAGTGGAGCGTATTTGCCGAGCGCAACGGAGTGGACCTGATTAAGGTGGTGAACGCCATCAAGATGCGTCCCACACACAGCAACATGATTTTCCCCGGGCCGGGCATTGGCGGCTACTGCCTGCCCAAGGATGGAGGATTGGGCTATTGGGCTTACAGGCATATTCTGGGCTTTGAGGACGGGGACAACCTGTTCCGCCTGACGCCGACGGCCATTGATATAAACGATACGCGGGCTCTGCATGCGGCCGAGCTGGTGCGTGATGCGCTGCGCAATATGGGCCGGTACATTGCCGGATCTGATGTGGTGCTTTGCGGTGCCAGCTACCGGCAGGATGTGGGCGATACGCGGTACAGCGGCTCGGAAATGGTGGTGCGCAAACTCACCCAGATGGGCGCTTACGTGCGCGTGCACGACCCCTACGTGGACGAGTGGTATGAATTCACATCACAGGACACCTATCCCGCACCGGGCCAGTCGTGGTCGCGTTTCTTCCGCAACCAGGAAGGCCTGAAAGACCTGACCGTGGAAAAAGACCTCCCCGCCACACTGCATGGGGCAGAAGCACTTGTTTTGGCTGTACCTCACAAAGAGTATTTACACCTGGACCCCGAAAAGATTGTGGAATGGGCCGGCAAGCCTCTGGCCATCATCGACTGCTTTGGCATCCTGAGCGACGACACCATCCGCCACTACTTCCGCCTGGGCTGCGAAGTGAAGGCGCTGGGGAGGGGGCATGTGGCACGGCTGAAGAAAGAGGTGAGGAGTGGGCGGGGGAGTGAGTGATAATGATAAATACTTTCACAGCAATTGATTTTGAAACGGCTCAAGGCTACCGTTGGAGTATCTGCCAAGTTGGTTTGATTCGAGTTGAAAATGGGGAGATTGTTAAGCAACTCAATTTGCTT